>Ga0209088_10000168_pt1 | contig 48495 bp, 51 predicted proteins | sample S_140625_EF_Meta_FD_187324 | JGI IMG/M metagenome (GOLD analysis project Ga0209088, IMG submission 187324) | Freshwater microbial communities from Lake Simoncouche, Canada to study carbon cycling - S_140625_EF_MetaG (SPAdes) (version 2) | ecosystem: Environmental > Aquatic > Freshwater > Lake ... | reverse complement strand
ATCTTTCTCTCTATTGCTTAAAAGGAGCACATCATGCAAATTCGTGTAAGAAACACAGCCGCAGTCATGTACGAGGACGAGTTCCGCAGACTGCACACCGGCTTGGGCCTGCCTATGCTTTTGACTGAAGAAGTCATCAACGAGTGGGGCGGCGACATTGTTCTTGAAGGCCCACAAGCTACAGGCGGCACAGTCTATCAATACTCCATGCGCTCAGGCGTACAAGAGATTGAAGGCAAGTGGTACACACAGTACATCCTCGGCCCAGTGTTCACTGACCGCGCCGCCGAAGGTGACCAACCTGCCCAAACAGCCGCCGAGCAGGAAACTGCTTACAAGGCAATGAAGGACGCAGAGCAGGCCAAGTCTGTACGCACCTCACGTACAGAGAAGCTTAAGGACTGCGACTGGACACAGATTGCCGACAGCACCGCAGATAAAACTGCATGGGCTACATACCGCCAAGCACTGCGTGACATCACTGCACAGTCTGGTTTCCCTTGGACAATCACTTGGCCTAAAGACCCTAACTGGGTTGAGCCTGCCTAATCATGTGGGACTGGGCTGAAGCATTCATTGCGGCGGCCTGTATAGTGGCCTTCGTCATCTTTGGCACGTATATGATTGCATGGAGTGTGGTGTGATAAATGCGTTGGCTCGTTCTGTTACTGTTAGTGTTGGGGCTAGTTGGAGCCGTAGCCAAGAGCGGATGCCATGTGCGCGAGTTCTATGGGATTGCTTACACAGTCCACGACCCGACCATACGGCACAGAGAAATGATGGCGTGGCTAGACAAAAATGCGCCCTACTGCAAGTCAACCGAATACATGGTGATCTGGAACAATCTGGCAGAGTGGGCGGGTGCGGCAGACTCCACATGGCTGCGGGCTAAAGTTGTTCATGGATACAAGGATGCACTTGAGAGGGAGAAGAAATGATAGAAACCATCAGATTATTTCCAACCGTTCAAGCGTCTGGGTATCCAGACAAGCATGACCTTGCCCAAGCCAAACTAGAGAAACAGCATGAGGTTAACAAAACCCTTGAGGTAGCCAAGCAAAAGCAGACTGCATTGCAAGACATAGGGTTTGAAATTTACTGCAAGAAGGTTGTTCAAGAACGGCTCCGTATGGAGATTTTTACCAACCGTAAGCTGGATATTTATGTATGACCAGAAAGCCAATACCCAGACCAGTGAGGAAAGTGTCAATGGACACCAAAGACAAGCTGACCCTGTGGGTCACGCTGATGGTCAGCTTCACCCTGTGCATCTCTGTTTTGGCTATGGTAATCAGCTTTATGCTTGGCCTTTGGGCCAAGGAAGTGGACAACGCAGAAATTTTCAAGATGATTTCACCCGCTTTTTCTACTCTTATCGGCGGCATGATTGGGTTCCTGTCTGGTATCAAACTCATGCAAAATGACGACAAATCAAAAACTTGTAAGGATTAATCATGGTTGACATATTAAGTGGCGGTATTCTTGGGTCTGTGTTCGGCGGCCTGTTCCGTATGGCCCCCGAAGTGCTGAAGTTCTTTGACAAGAAGAATGAGCGTTTACACGAGCTTGCTATGTTTAAACACCAATGCGATTTGGAAGCGCAGCGTGGTCAGCAAAAGTTAGCTGAGATAGGCGCACAACGCGAGGCGGCTGTTGATGTAGGTGTCATGGATGCGTTTAACAATGCTATTGTCCAACAAGCCGAGATGGTCAAAGCCGCAGGCGGCTGGGTTGCTTCTTTGTCTGCATCCGTGCGTCCTGTAGTCACATATTGGGTGCTTTTTGTTTGGTCGTTCATCCACGTATGGTTTGCATGGAACGCATGGCTTGCTGGTGCGCCAGCCGTAGAAGTGTTCAAGACCATGATGACACCTGACTTTTCAGCTTTGTTGTCTGGGACAATTAACTATTGGTTTCTTGATCGTACTTTAAAGCAAAGGGGTATTTAAATGGCACACGCAAACAATTGTTTAGTTCACGAAGACGGCCCATGCACCTGTGGGTTTGAAGAGATTCTTGAAGACGAGGCAAGAGAAGCCGAACAAGAGCATCTTGAACAAGAATGAACCTAGAGTTAGCCGCCAGTCTGTGCCGTCAGTTTGAGGGCTACCGCGCCAAGCCGTATTTATGTCCGGCAGGCGTGGCTACGATTGGCTATGGCTCTACCTACTACGCAGATAAACGCAAGGTAACTTTAGAAGACGCTCCGATGGATGAACCCACGGCTAGGGCGCTTTTGATGATTGAGCTTGAGCATACGTACTTACCCGGCGTTCTGCGTAACTGCCCCGGCCTGATTACGGACGTTCGCAAGTGCAACGCCATCGTGGATTTCTGCTATAACTTGGGTACTGGACGCTTGCAAACAAGCACGTTAAAGAGGAAAATCAACGCCAATGATTGGGAAGGGGCAAAGGAACAACTGATGCTCTGGACTAAAGGCGGCGGCAAGGTGTTGCCGGGCTTGCTTAAACGACGCACTGCTGAGTGCGCACTGCTGGACTAAAAATGCCATTACAAAAGATTCTGTTCAAGCCGGGCGTAAATAAAGAAAATACTCGCTACACCACCGAGGGTGGCTGGTACGACTGCGACAAAATCCGTTTTCGTCAAGGCAACCCAGAAATTCTTGGTGGTTGGACACGCATTTCTGCTAACACATACAACGGCACTTGCCGTTCGCTTTGGAATTGGACAACGCTGGGCAACCTAAACCTAGTGGGTGTTGGCACAAACACAAAGTTCTACATCCAAAACGGTGGTGTGTACAACGACATTACACCTATCCGCGTAACCACTACGCTAGGCACAAACCCTTTTACGGGTGACGGTACAACCACAGTCACGGTAACGGCGACAGCACACGGTGCTACTACGGGCTCCTTTGTTACGTTCTCGGGGGTTACAGGTACATACGCATCAACTCTAAATGCGGAATTTCAACTCTCGGTAGTCAACGCTAACTCGTACACAATTACAACGCCATCTGTAGTTGCGGCGGGGGCAACGGGTGGCTCTGCGGTTTCTGCGGCTTATCAACTTAACGCTGGCCCTGCGTACGCTGTGCCTTTGACGGGTTGGGGCGCTGGTGCTTGGGGCGCTGGTGCTTGGGGCGTAGGTACAACGTCTACTACGAGCTTACAGCTTTGGAGTCAAATTAATTACGGCGAAGATTTGGTCTTTGGCCCTCGTGGTGGCGGCTTGTATTACTGGACAGCTAACAGCGGTGTATCCACTCGTGGCGTTTTGCTTAGTTCTTTGGGCGGCACAGTTACGTTTACTAACGCCTCTCCTACTGTGGTGACCTCCACCATACTTTACACCGAGGGCGCAGCGCTTAAATTCTCGGGTGGTTCTTTGCCTACGGGCGTAGTTGCGGGTACTACGTACTATGTGTTTCAAGTTAACGGACTTACGTTTAACTTACTTGATGGCGCTGGTGCGGAAGTTAACACTTCTTCCTCGGGCACGGGCACAGTGTCTACAATTGTTGACGTGCCGACTGTCCAGAACAGCATTGTGGTATCAGACTCGTCTAGATTTATTTTGGTGTTTGGCTGCAACGACTACGGAAGCGCAGTGCTTGACCCCATGTTGATCCGCTGGTCAGCGCAAGACGATATTTACAACTGGACGCCAGACCCCACCAATCAAGCAGGGTTTACCCGACTATCTCACGGTTCTGAAATTGTGGCTACAGTACAGACCCGCCAAGAGATTACCGTATTTACTGACTCATCTGTGTATTCGCTGCAATACCTTGGCCCCCCATACGTCTGGGCACCGCAGTTGCTTGGCGACAACGTTTCAATTCAAGGCCCTAACGCCGCTGTAATTGCTTCTGGTATTGTGTACTGGATGGGTGTGGACAAGTTCTACTCCTATGATGGCCGTGTGCAAACGGTCAACTGCGATTTGCGTCGCCATGTGTTCCAAGACTTCAACCAAGCCCAAGCTGCACAGGTAGTTGCGGGTACTAACGAAGGTTTTAACGAGGTCTGGTGGTTTTACTGCTCAGAAAACAGCAACACTATTGACCGCTACGTAATTTACAACTACTTAGAAAAAATCTGGTACTACGGAACAAATCTGGGACGAACAGCTTGGCTTGACTCGGGTTTAATTGACTTTCCTTTGGCGGCTACGTATAGCAATAACTTGGTGTATCACGAGAACGGGCTGAATAACAATGAAACCGCTACAACTACAGCCATTGATGCCTACATTTCTTCCTCAGAGTTTGACATTGGCGACGGACACAATTTTGGTTTTGTGTGGCGCGTCCTTCCTGATCTGACTTTTCAGAACGCTACAACTTCTCCAACAGGTGCACAGCCTACTGTGACCATGGAGCTTTATGGTTTAGCCAACTCTGGTTCGGGGGTTACAAGCGATGCCTCACAGCCAGTGCGTAAATCGTCTGCATACAATATTACTGAAGAATTCACGGGCATGATATTTACACGTTTGCGTGGGCGTCAGATGATTTTTAAGATTGCCTCAAACCAGATCAATACCTGCTGGCAACTGGGTGCTCCGCGTATTGACATCAGACCTGACGGTAGACGTTGATGGCAACACAAAACAGGATCATTAACCCCGCATCACCTAACTTGCCGTTGGGTACGGATACGTACGAACGCCGGTATCAGGATCAGTTTACAAACGTTTTGCGACTGTACTTTAACCAGTTACAAAACGCGCTCACAGAGCTTACAGGTAATATCGGCGGTAGGTATTTGGCGTTTCCATACGGCGCGTTCTCAAGCTATACGAGCCAGTCTACAGCCGCCAACACCGCAACGCTGCTAACGTTGTCCAATACAGACTTTTCTAATGCAGTATCGCTTGAAACAAGTTCAAAGATAACGGTGGCAAACGCTGGCGTTTACAACTTGCAGTTCAGTGCTCAAATACAAAACTTGGATAACGCACCGCAAGATGTTTATATTTGGTTACGCCAAAACGGAATTGATATTGTTGGCTCAACTGGAGTGGTAGGCTTACTTGCCCGTAAAAATCCCGGCGATCCTTCCCACGACATCAAAGGCTGGAACTATTTTTTGTCCATGAATGCAGGCGACTACGTTCAAATTTATTGGTCAACAACTGATGTAGATGTAACCATCCCAACATACGCGGCTTCGGGCACGCCAACTAAACCTTCAACTGCTTCTGTTGTAGCCACACTTTCATTTGTGTCTGCGCTCCCACCATGATATTATCGACCAACCCCCATTTTGAGAGGCAACTATGAGCCTTGCTGTACTAGCCGACCACATGGCATCCAAGGGCAGAGGGCCCGACTCGATGCTTATCCACATGTCCCCACGTGAAGTGCAGGGACTACAAGCGCTGGCTGAGCATCATGGCGGCACGCTTACTATTAATCCTGATACGGGTTTACCCGAAGCTAACTTTTTAGAGAAACTTCTGCCAACTATTATTGGCGCTGGATTAACTTTCTTTGGTGGTGTGCCACCTAATGTTGCCGCAGCTATTGTGGGTGGTATTCAAACAGTACGTACAGGCGACTTAGGTAAGGGCATCCAAGCTGGTCTTGGTGCGTACGGCGGAGCTAACTTAACTGCTGGTCTTACAGAAGCGGGGGCTTCTACTATTGGTGCCGCTGAAGCTGCTAAAGGGTTAACAATGAGCCCCGAGTTATTAGCTGAATTTGGCGGAGATAGCGCAAAGGATGCTTTATTGCAACAGCAAGTTACAGACCGGATGGCCGCAGCTACGCCGTATGAAAAACTTTCATCTGGGTTTGATGCGTTTAAGAATAACCCAACGGGTATGGCTAGGTCTTTAGCTATGCCCGCAGCTATGGCGTTTGGCCCAGCTATTCTTGCCGAGGCAAACGTTAAAAACAACATGCCCCAAACGGTTACTAAACCCGGCATGATTCGCCCCTATTCTTACGACCCTTATGGCGGCACATACACTGCTGGAACTCCGTACGAAGCCCAAGTAAAGCAGGCAGCAGGTGGTGGTTTGATGGGGTTAGCCGCTGGCGGTATGGCAAGCTATGGTGACGGCGACGATGTTTCTAGAAGAACCAACGACGGCATGGCGCAAGGTGGCATGTATGATTTTGCCCAGCGTAGTGAGCCTGTTGTGCGTATGGCTAAAGGCGGTCTTGGTAGCATTGCCCATTATGAAATTGGCGGTGAAGTAAAAGATGAAATTGACAGAGCTTACGCTGCAGGTGACTATGGCAGAGTTAATGAGCTTGCCCAAGAAAACAAAATTACCGCTGCGGATGTAGCTTCTACATATCAAGGTTTTGATGCCTCTGGGTTAGCTGGTTTGGGTATTAATTTGTACAACCCAAATTACACTGTTGCCGAAGATGGTTCGTTTAACTATAGCACTCCTGCTGCTACTACCCCTGCTGCTACTACCCCTGTTGATTACTTTGCGCAACAATTTGCGCCAGATGTTTCTACCCCCGTTAATACTCCTGTAGTTGATACTTCTGTAGTTAATACCCCTGTAGTTGACACTGTTGCTAAAGCTTACTGGGCTGAGCAAGCCGCTTTGCGAGACGCCGCCGCAAATAAAGCTAACACAGACATGTGGAATAAGCAAAACACAGACATGTGGAATAAGCAAAACACAGACATGTGGAATAAGCAAAACGCAGAGAAATGGGCAAAAGATGCCCTTACACCGGTTAAATACACAGACGCACAATTGGCTGCATTCTTTTCTGACCCAAAGAACAAAGACGTCAATATTCAAGACGCGATTAAGCAATTTAATGCCGACCCTGCCGGAGTCAATCGTTACATCGCAAGTTTGACTTCAGGCTACAAAGGCCCTGTTGACGAAAAAGATATCCTTACAAAAGGCACCGGTACTCTTGGTATTTACAACAATTTAATTGCACAGGGTATAGATCCTAACGAATATTACAAAGCAGCCATAGCAAATGACCCTAACTACAAAGGTTGGTCGTTGGCGGATATTCAACGTGGGTATCAGATAGATAAAGGCATATATGCAGTAGGCGACCAACTAAAAGGCGTAACTGCAGACCCTAAACTTGGCTACGACAAACAGTGGGTCAAGTTTATGGACGACAACAAGTACACTGCTTTAGATATGGCAAGGGCTACGGGTTTGTCTATTAAAGACATAAATGATCGTTACAACGCGGTTAAAGCTGCCGAAAAAGTTGTAACCAAAGACACGATTACAGGTGGTACAGGTAATGACACGATTACAGGTGGTACAGGTAATGACACGATTACAGGTGGTACAGGCAACGACACGCTTAAAGGTGGTACAGGCAACGATAAAATAATTGACTCCACACAAAATACAACCACAACCGTTACAACCCCCACTAGTATCTCTACAGCAGACAGAACAGCGCTGCCAGTTGGTATAAGTGGCGCGGGTATAACTACAATCAACCCTAACGGCACAGTTACAACCCGTCCTGATTTAAGTTTAGGAATGAGTACGGTACGCGATGCGTATACCGCAGGCGGCGGCAGTTTGGGTTACGTATCTCCAACATACACCGCTGCGCAATTTAAAGAAAAGTATGAAGACAAACTGACTGGTGGATCCAAGCAAGCTTACGACTACTTAAGAGGTAAAACTCCATACTCGACCACCCCATACACACCCACTGGTGAAATTCAAAAACCATATTGGGAGTCTGTTGGCCGGTTCCCAGCACAAGATAAGAACAAAAACAAGAAATATTTATTTAAAGACGGTAAATACGAGCTTAATCCCGACTACGTAAAACCGTCTTACGTACTTGCTGGAGAAAAGAAAGCTGCAGACAAAGCGGCGGCGGATACAAAGGCTACGGGGGATGCTGCTACAGGGACTCCGGATTTAACAAATCAAGATAAGAAACCAACAACTGATCCCGGGCCCGGTAATGAGTGGTTATGGGATTACGCTGGCAAAAAATGGTATGCCTCAGAAATTCAAAAAAGTGCTGCTGGCGGTTTAGCCGCTTTGACTATGGCTAATGGTGGCATGGCTGGCGGTGGTCAGTTTGACCTTGGTGGTTACTCTGACGGCGGCAGGCTTTTGCGCGGTCCCGGTGATGGTGTGTCCGATTCTATCCCTGCAACGATTGGCAACAGACGTCCAGCGCGTTTAGCTGATGGTGAGTTTGTAGTGCCCGCACGCATTGTGTCTGAGTTAGGTAATGGCTCAACCGAAGCTGGAGCACGTAAGTTATACGCAATGATGGACAGAGTTCAAGCTGCCCGTAAAAATTCAATCGGTAAAGGCAAAGTGGCTAAGAATAGCCGCGCTGATAAATATCTTCCCGCATAAGGAAAAGACATGGCTGACCAAACTCTATATCAAACCACGCTAAACCAACAAGGTTTTGCGCCGGAGATTGAACCATATGCAACAGCCCTGCTAGGGCAAGCGCAAGCACTGACTGATACTGAATACAACCCGTACATGCAGTATCAGGGTGAGCGTGTAGCACAGTTTTCTCCACTACAAAACCTGTCTTATGACAACGCACAGTTAATGCAGACTGCGCCTCAGTTGCAAGATGCAACTGCTTTAGCTGGGCAGGCTGGTTTGGGTGCGCTTAATACTAGCTATACATACAACCCTTTCCAAACTAAATCATTTACTAGCCCTCAGATGGCCAAGAGCTACATGTCTCCGTACATGCAGAATGTAGTGGAGCGCCAGCAAAATGATGCTAATCGTCAGGCTGCTATTGCTCAGCAAGCACAAGGCGCTCAAGCGGCGCGTTCTGGTGCTTTTGGTGGTAGTGGTGATTATTTAATGCGTGCGCAAGCTGCGGCTAATTTGGCTCGTCAAAAGGGCGATATTCAAGCTCAAGGGCTACAGCAAGCGTATCAACAAGGTATGGGCCAATTTAATACTGAGCAAGCAGCAACACAAAACGCCGCTCAGTTAAATGCACAACAAGGTCAATTTGGTGCGGGTTTAGGTCTTCAAGGCTTACAAACAGCTTTGACTAGTGCAAACGCACTTGGCAACTTAGGCAACACGCAATACCAGCAAAACATGGGTATCAACGCACTGCAAAACCAATACGGCTTACAGCAACAAGCGCAAATGCAAAAAGACATTGACACCAAGTATGGTGACTATATGGCCGCGCAAAACTACCCATATAAACAGCTTGGCTTTATGTCCGACATTATCCGTGGTGTACCATTGACGCAGACTGGCTCTTCTGTATACACAACTCCACCTTCTACAGCACAAAACATTGCTTCGTTGGGTCTGGGTGCGGCGGGTGTTAGTAAACTATGGGGTGGTGCTAATGGTGGCGTGGCTATGTCTAATGGTGGCGGCCTTGGCGCACTTGCGTTAAATTCTTTGGTCTAAGGAATAATCATGGGAATTGATATGGCGTCTGTCTATGCCGCACGGTATAGAAAAAACCCTGATGTACTACGTGCCGCAGTAATGGGCCAAAGTCCTGACCAAAGTCTAGACTCTTACACAGCGTTAAACGCACTGCGTTTAGTTAAAGAAGCCGACATGATGGCTATGTCAGGTCAAGCACAACAACCGACTTCATCCCCTTCTTTGGTTGCTCAAGCGTTAGCCCCGGCCCCTTCAGCGCAAGGTCTGGGTGCTATGGTACCAAATAGAATGGCTCAAGCTCCTCAAGGGGTGCCACCTCAAGGAATGCCACCCCAAGGCATGCCCCCACAACAACGAGCCCCAATGCCACAGCCTGTCATGCAAGCAGCTTCTGGCGGTTTAGCTGGTATGTATTCGCCCGAAGAGGATTACGCCGAGGGCGGTATTGTTGCGTTTGCGGAACCTACTGAAGAAAATAATTACAGTTTAGTCAGGGACGACACCGATCCGAGATATGTATATAACGAAGATGGCCCGTCACAAATGCGTGTTCTAGAGTCTGAAGCTGTTGATCCTGACTTATACGACGATACCGACGGTTCTGAAATTGGATACGCAGCGGCGCAAAGGCTTGCTAATAAACGCATAGCTAGTCTTGGTAAGGTTGAGCGCAAAGAGTTCGACCGTAAAGCGTTTATCAGAGACTACATGGATCAAATTAAAAAGGAAGGTGGCGAAGATATTTACGCCGCTGAACTTGCGCGTGGCCCAGAAGATGAAGCCGACAGAGCCAGAGCAAGACGAACTGGTGAGGCCGGTGCGCTTTTCACTGCCGCCGGAAAAGTTCTTAAAGGGCGCAACCTAGCCGAAGGTGCAAGCGAAGCGTTGCCAGCATATGGTAGTGCGATGAACGAAGTTGAGAAGCTTGACCAAGCTCAAAAAACTGCTAACGCTAAATATCAGTTTGCAATTAAAGATGCTAAACGTAAAGAGCGTATGGGGGATGTTCGTGGCGCAGCCGCCGCCGCAGAACTTGCACGTAAATACGAGTTGGATGCTAATTCGTACGAGTTTAATAAAGCTCGCTACGCCGCTGATATTGCTGTTAGAAACGTTCAAGCTAACCGCCCATTACGTGGCGCTGGCGCTGGTTCCGGTGACGCAAGTACCAAACTACCGCAGGTTGATCGCGACGCCGCCGCAATAGCAAAACAAATTGTTGACTTAAAAGCTGCAAACCCCAACGACCCAAGAATTGCGGGTCTTACTAACAAGCTAGCTGCATTAAAAGAAATTATTGGAATTACTAAAGACTTTGGCCCCGGTAAACTTGGTGCTCAAGAGTCTCAAATCTTTGTTAGTGCGGCTAAAGATTCCAGTGCTAACGCACGTAAACGGTTGTACACTGACCCCGTCATGAGGTCTAACGACCCTGTAGCCATGAATAAACGATATAGAGAACTCTACGCTGAAGAAATTCAAAGTCGGTTCCCTAATGCGTCGTTGTCTGATTTGTTGGCACAAATGCCAGCAGGAGATATGGGGCCTGCGCCAGCAGCGGCTAAGAGTAAAAATACAGCACCGTCAGGGGGCAAAAACGATTATAGTAACCTCTGGAAATAGGGGTAACTATGGCAAAAAAATGGGCTGAAGTTGCGGGCAGCAAAGCATTTCAATCGTTGCCGACAGCGGAGAAGGAAGCCGCTCGTCAACAGTATTTCGATCAAGTTGTTGCTCCTCAAGTACCTGAAGGTGACATAGAGGTTGCGCGTTCACAGTTTCTTAGTAGCACAGCCTTTACTGCGCCGACAGCAAAGCCCGCTGCGGCTGAAGCTGAATACGATTTTGGTTCCCCTATGGGTAGCGGTGCCGAAGAAATTATGGCCGCCGCGCAACCGCGCAAAGTTTACACGGGTAGTGTGTTTGACACCCAGCCGTTTGATCCTAAATTTGATCCCGCAGAAGCTGATCGTTTATCTCGCCGCGCGTACGCAGAAGCTACTACTAAGCCAGCACGTCGTACACAATACGTGCAAGCTACGCCAAAGGAACAATTAGAGAGAACCACTGGACAAGCTGCGTTAGATACAACAATTGGCTTGTTGCAAGGTGCTGTAGCCATACCTAAAGGCATAGCTGAAAACATTAACGCTGGGGATAACCCACTTGCACGGTTTTATAAGTCTTCTACTGAGGCAGGTGAAAGAGCAAAGTCTCCATACTTGCAAAGCCAGAAGGCTGAACGTGAAGCGCTGCTTAAAAATGTTTTAGCAAATCAAGGCGAGCTTGCTGAAACTAGAGCCGCGTTTACTAGTATGTTTAGCCCTGCTGGTGCCGACATAGTTGCGCAAGGCGCGGGTTCTCTAATACCAACTTTTGGATTAAGCCTCTTAGGACTTGGCCAGAAGTCTATGGTAGCAATGAACGCTCTGTCTAACGCAGGTGGTTCCGCTCAAAGCGCCGCAGAGAAACTTAGCCAGATGAGTCCAGAAGACTGGAGCAAGAGCAGTGCGTATCAGGACTTACGTGCTACTGGCATGTCCCATCGTGATGCAGTTAACATGCTTACGCCTTTGTTTGCGCTACCGTCGCAATTTGTTGGCGGCCTTATTGGTGTGGCATCTGGAACTACTGGTTTAGAAGCTCGTTTAGCTGGCAAAGCAACACAAGGTGCCCGCGCTTCACTTGGCCGTGCAGGTGCTGAATTTCTTGGTGAAGAAGCTGAGAGTGTTATACCGTCGTTTGTTAGCAACGTTACGCAACGACTTATTGATGAAAAGAAATCCCTTACCGAAGGTTTAGGAAGAGAAGCCGTCGAAACAGCTTTTGGTGCCGTTCCCGGTTCAGCTTTAGCAGCAATCCCGCCAGCACGCCGTCAGCGTATGGATCAGTACGTACGCGATAGAGGTTACGAAGGCCTTTCAGAATATATAGCACGCTCAAAAGGATTTCTTGGCGGCCCTAAGAAATCAGTAGATCAAGTTATTGCTGAGCTAGATGCACTGGTTCAGAAAGAACAGGGAGAACAAGATGTTGGACAGACTATCACCGAGCCAAGTGGAGAAGGCGTTCCAATGGCTGACGAGTCCGGTCGTCGAGAGCCCACCGGAGGACTTGGTTTCCTTGAGCCAGATGGAGTGGTTCCTACTGGACAGGATGCTACAGGGGCTGTTGCAGGAGAAAGAACAGAGCCCACTGCAGTAGAGAAAACACCGATTGAAACTAAAGGAGCCGACGTTGGCACTACGACCACTGAAACCCAGCAAGCAGAAGCGCAAGGACAAGAAACAGCCCCAGCCGCAAATGTAGACCCGCTTGACAAATACTTTACGCCTGACTCGGCGTTGCACAAGTTTTATAAAAAATTACCAGAATACAGTAGCGGCAAAGATGTAAATAATCCATATCGGCTTACTCAGTATGCGGTATCAACCGTTACCGACGGGATTAAACTTTTAACTGAAAAGCTGCAAGCAACTGGACATCCTAGCGTTACTGCTGAAACTTGGACAAAACGTGCGTACGCAAAGTCTACTGCAACACCGGACATTCAGTTTCTGCACAGAACAATTTCACAACTGGCTGGACTTGGCGTTCGTATTACCAACCAAGGCATGGCTATTGCTAAACAATATAAAGGCAAGAAAGCGGTTTCACTTGAGACGCTAGATAAATCAATAGCAGAACTAGACACAGATTTAGAAAAAATTGTCGATAATTTATACTTGTATGGGCTGCTTACTCCTAAGGAAGCTGCTGAGTATGAAAAGGATAAAGGTCTAACTCCAAAGCCTACTGAAACATCTACACCACCTGCCAAAACAGCCGAGACACCAGCAGATACAACTCCATCTGTAGACGAGTTATTCCCACCACCAAAGGGCGACGTCTCTACTGAGGTTGAAGTGCCAGAAGGCATGTTTGAAACCCCTGCCGCAAAGAAGCCAACACAAGCAACCCCTGCACCATTAACGGAAGCTGAAATAGAAGCGGCGGAAGAAGCGGCGGAAGAAGAAATACGAAATAAAGCGGAGGCTGAAATTGATGAGGGCCCAATTGGGCAAGCAATTGCTAAGATTGAAAACGGTGATATTGAAACTAAAGCACAGATACGAAGCTTTATTAAAAAATTAGAGCGTGATGGCGTCCTTGATGATGTAGAAGATGTTCGGGAAGGTCTTAGCGATAGAGAGCAAGATGCAAGCGATGTTCTAGATACTTTAAACAGTTTGCTAGATGACGCTAGAGACACTGCTATTGATGAGCGTGCTGACGAATTGCTTGAGGAAAGGGCGCAAGAAAAGTCAATACAAGATACATCTACGCCCCCAGCAGAACCAGTGCCTTACTTTGGTTCTGAAGAAATTAATGCGCTTGGTAAAAAAATCATTGACATGGTTGACTCCGTCACTAGCAACTTTATGGTCGGTGACATGGTTAAGTTTGGCAATACATCTGGTGTAGTTGTTGGCATAGACGGCGAATATGCTCGCGTGCATCCTGATGGTGCTAAGTCGCCAAAGGCTTATCAACGCTTACCAAAGAAATCGTTAACGTTTATTGCGCGTCCTGACACAACGTCTACTTCAGCAGCCTCCAGATCAGCAGACCAAGATAAGAAGTTTGGTTCTGAGCAAGGGAAACTCAACGCCGACATGGGCGGTCTCATTCAGCTTCTGGGTGCAAACATGTATGCCTCAAGTATTGCTGAAGTTTCCGTTAAAGAACTTTTACAAAATGCGTTTGATGCTGTAAAGGGCGCTGTATCTAGCAAAAAAGACAAATCGTTATACAAGACTGGCAAGATAACTATTGAGATCAACGATAAAGACCGAACAATTACTGTTACTGATAACGCTAGGGGCATGACTCCTGAGATTGTGCGCGATGCGTTCTTTACTGTTGCTGGCTCTGACAAATCTGATCTTGATCCTAGTGAACGAAGCGGTGGTTTAGGCCTTGCTAAGATGGGGTTCATGCTTGGTGCAGAACGATTGATTCTTGATACCGTACGTAATGGCGTACGCGTGCGTGTTGATACGACTGCTAAAGACATTGCAAATAGCAATTTTAAAATTAATAAGTCTCCTGCACCAAAGAACGAGCACGGCACGAGCGTTACCGTAAAGATACCTGAGTACTACATAGACCCAAAGACTGGTGACAAGAAAGACATTTTCTTTTCTAGCAACATCGTTTTCTACGACCCACTAAAAAAACCGCTAATTGGCCCTGTAGAGGTTGAAGTTAAATCTTCTGGCTATAGAGGCACAGATTCACAAATACTTCCAGTCGGCATTAACTTTAAAGAAGATAATTTCCAAAAGTTTAAAGTTGACTTTAGTTGGGGCAGTGCTGATGTTTATTTTGGTAAGACACGTATTCAAGATCAGTACAATATAAAGCACGAGGTTTTGTCTAGTGGGGTATATCAGTTTAATGGTAAATCAAAATACAGCCCTACATTCCCTCTATCGCAAACTGAAGCCATCCCATTTGATATCATTATTAATATCAAACCTAACGTAGATGCAAAGCACCCAGACTACCCGTTTGAGAATAGTCGTGAACGTTTTAAAGCAAGATTAGATGAAGATATTGACTCTATGATTGTGTATTTAGCACAGATTGCGCGGGGCAACGAAGCGCAAGAAATGCAAGATAACTTTAAAAATATTGTGTCAATGCCTCGCATGGACGTTGGCCAAGACATTGCCGACGCAAGCAATAAGCTGCATAAAGCATTTGACAACCGTGGTACTACAAAGCGTGTGGAGTTACCTCCCATGCCTAAAGAAGTTAAGGTTGTGGGTACTACAGTTGTATCAGTCGATACCGGAAAAGTACTTGCGGATAGCGCTAAGAAAACGGAAAAACAAAAAGAAGGTACCTTTAAGGCAGAACAAGCAGCACCTGACATGAAAGACTTCATGTTAAAGATGGCGCAGAATCCGAGTCAGCCAATATTCCATAACAACACCAACATTAACTATATAGAAATTGGTAAGCAATACGGCAACCCCGAGGTGTTCTTTGCGGAACTTGGCACACTAATGGTTGAAATGAAAGAGGCGCTTGCTGATAGCGGCTTCTACGGGTACGATGTATTGAAGGCCGGTAACTTATTCTTTGGCGGTATCTCTATCGACAAGGGCTACGGCGGTGTCCATATTAAAGTGCCGTATAAGGCGGTGCTATTAAACCCCTTCTACGACTTCGGTGCTAAAACATTGTTTGGCGCGGCTGAATTTATGTGGGAGACAATGACCCATGAGGTAGCGCACACCGGAGCTATGAGTCACGGCGAAGCCCACAACACTCACATGTTAAAGGTACGTCAGTATCTTGCAGACGAGGGTTTACGGGCATATTTTTACGACGCTATCACTGATATACTGCGTCGCCACGAGTCAACATTCACCGCAATGAGGGAAGCATATGGACGATCAACAACGGCGAACACTGGAAAGTCTCTTGACAAATACGGAAACGGTTCCACCTCAATACAGGCTGGAAACATTAGAAGTAGCGGCCCGGACGAATTGGGAACTGTACCGACAGGAGGGCGACGAGGAGGGGATGGCGATATACGCGCCGCTTCTGAAATTGATTCAACAGTCGGACTCCGTAGAGACGATTCGCCAGAGTCTGTAAAAGGTCTTAACCAAGATGTTGTTAACGCGATTAACAACAACGATATCAATGGTGCGTTAAAGGCTCTTGCCCGTAACACATCGGGGCTTTACTCAGAACTTGCTAGTCGGTTAGCAGAATTAAATTTGCCAACAAGCATCACGTTTGGGCAGACTGCGGACTTACTGCACCGCTCGATGAACGTCACCGTCGGCCAGCAACAGATTCGTTTGTTTGCGTATTTGAGCAGGCAGTACCCTGATTTGTATGACAAGTACTTCAAGAATTATGACCGTTCCGAGAATTTGGAAAAGGTTTATGCTGGATTGCAAGCCTTGCAAAAAGGCAAGTACAACTTAGACCCAGTCATTGTTGAGTTTAAAGATGTAGCTGACGCATACAACCGAAACATTAAAGGTTTGAAAGCCCCGGGCATGTACGTGCCTGCTGTTGATACTGTCTCTATATCACCAAGCAAAGCATTTGGTTCTAACAACCGCGTGTTGTTGCACGAGATTGTGCATGCGGCTACTGAGTATGTATTGCGTGGTGGCGTGCCTAACCTGACCACTCGCCAGCTTCAAGCAGTTACCAACTTGTATGAGATGTATGAGTACGCTCAAACTAAACTGCCCCCCGGAGACTACGGCTTTACAGACATATTTGAGTTTGTAGCAGAGGTAATGACTAACCCTAACTTCCAGAAGAAGTTATCGGGCATCTACTATCGCACTGAGAAGACTACACTGCTCAACTCCCTGCAACGTTTCATTGGCCGCATCTTTGGTTTAGAGAATTTAGCTGGCGCGGCAATGAAAGAGATCAACCAAATCTTCTCTGCTTATCGTCCGACAGGCGCGGTAGTTACGCCGCTTCGTTTTGCTAAGAGAATACGTGGGCCGATTAGTACCCCTGACACTTGGCGTACTGCGGAGTCGGTACAAAAAGGAATACGAGATAGGATTACCGAAGCCACTGCGGGTCGCATGACAATCGGCGAAGCACTTGGTGATTTAAAAGACGCTTTGTGGGATGCAAGTGGGTACGCAGCTAGGGCTACTGTTTTGCCCTTCCTGCAATTACGCCAACTATCTGAACTAACACGCACTCGCTTTCCGCAAATTACTGCCTCTATCCGAATCGTTTCGGAGATGGTTTCCTATCGTGGTAAGAAACTAAAGCTTGCTGAAGACATCGTTCAAGAGTGGACTAAGGCTCAAGGTGCAAACCCAGAGCAGTCTAAGCTAATGAGCCGCATAATGATTGAGGCTACTATTCGTGGCATCGACCCTGATACTGCACAAGCCGCCGCCTTAAATAAACCGTTAGCTGATGCGTGGAAGGCGCTCGACCCAGAGTTCAAGACTATCTACCGCAAGGTTCGTGACTTCTACGCCGACTCTGTTAAAGAGATGGTCAATGACATGAAGTTAAAGGCACGTGCTATTACTGATCCTATTCAGCGTCAGAAGGTGCTTGATAAGATTGATGAGCAATTCGGCCCTGATAAGCTTGCCTCCCCTTACTTCCCGCTACGTCGTTTTGGAAACTTCTGGTTCCAGATTGGCTCTGGTAACTTTAAAGAGTTCTATACGTTTGAGAATCCGATAAGCCGTGAGCTTGCTTTTAGAGCACGGAAACGCGAATTAGAAAACGGTAATGCGCAGCAGCGTAAGCTTGCTGGGACTATATTCAAAGGTAATGGTATCTCTGAGTTGTACGGACGTAATGCCGCAACGACACAAATTCTGCGTGATGTGCAGGACTTGATCGATGGCGTATCAGCTACCGACGTAGCCGGACTGAAGACTGAACTTAACGATAGCCTTAACCAGTTGATTTATCTGATGCTGCCGCAACAAAGCATGCGTAAGATGTTTATCAACCGCAAGGCTATCCAAGGTGCTAGCGCAGATATGCTGCGCGTGTTTGCGCATACCGCTGTGCATAGTGCGTACCAGCAAGCTCGGTTTAAATACTCTGAGCCGTTCATCAATAACCTTAACAATGCGCGTAACTACATCCGTGAACTTGCCAACCCTGACAAGCAAGCGGTGTATATGGACTATGTGCAAGAGGTTGAGAACCGCACAAAGAATGTGCTTGGTATTGAGGACAAGAGCGTAGCCGCGCAAGTTGTAGGTAGCATAACTAACTCGGTATTCTTCTTTGTATTGTCTGCTCCTGCTAGTGCATTAGTTAACATTCTCGGTGCTTCAGCAGTGACTATGCCTTACATTGGTAGTCGTTACGGCTACGCTAAGACTAATGCGTCGATGCTAAAGAATCTTGGTCGTTACATGGCAAGTGTCCCGACTCGCACGATCAAGCCTATTGTTACCGGTCACGTTATGCAGACGTCGTTCCCTTCTATTGTAGAAGGCGGCAAACTTGATCCGCTGCTACAAAAAGCGGCTGATAAGTTTATTGAAGATGGGGATATCAATATCTCCATGACTAACGACATTTATGATTTGGGTGAGCGCCCATCGTCCACGTACACCGGCACGACTAATATAATTAAGAAAATCTTAGCGGGCCCATTCCATCAAGCCGAGCGTATGGTACGTGAGGTATCGTTGCTCACTACGTTTGAGTTGGCGCATGAGAAGTTCTTAAAAGAACCTAAGACTGATCTGCGCGGAGTAGTTGAGCGTGACGCAAATGGCGATCCCGTCATGCGCACGCCTGATGAAGCGTTTGATGATGCTATTGAAGAAGCACGTGATATTGCTGGTATGACGCTTGGTGACTATGTGCGACAGATGAAGGGTCGTGTATTTACGTACCCCGGTGTTAACGTAATTATGCAGTTCAAGCAGTATGCTATTCAGTCGGCTTTCATCTTGCTACGTAATCACTATCTTGCAATGGCAAGGCCGTTTAGCTCTTCTGAAATAAAAGACTTCCGTCAACAGCTAGAGTCGAGTGGTATGCCGCCAAACATTATTGAGCAACGCATTACCGAAGCTGACCAATACCGCAAGGAGTTGGGCAACGAGTCCTATAGACGCTTAGCTGGTATTCTTGGTATGACATTCCTGTACGGAGGGATTGCGGCGCTACCGTACTTCTCTCTTGGTCTTGGTACTCTGATAAAGATGTTTGCTCCCGACGATGACGATGAGTTCTTTGATTGGGAAAACTGGTTTGCCAACTACATGAACAGTACAGTGGGCGGTGCGGCTGGTGCCATATTTGCAAAGATGGGTATGGAGACAGATAAATCTAAAGTTGCCGGTAAGAAGCTAGCAGAAGCCGTTGCTTACGGGCCCGTATCTGCAACAACTGGTAGTGCGTTGTCTGATCGTGTCAGCTTAGATATGAAGAACTTGTGGTATCGCGAAGGCCGTTACGATAACGACGCGCGTCAAGCAGTTACAAACGAAATCATTTCTAACTTAGGCCCCGGTGTTGGCCTCGGTTTGAACTGGGTAGATGCGTATCAGCTAGTTGAAGATGGTCAGTTTGGTCGTGCGTATGAGAAAGCAGTCCCTGCAATCTTTGCAAAGCCTGTGACTGCATATCGTATTGGCAAAGAAGGTGCGACTACTCGCGGCGGTGATGTTATTGGCGGCTTGTACCCCAATGAATTTGATCTGTGGGATTTGAGTATGCAAGCAATCGGGCTACAACCACTGAAGTTGTACAAAGGTCAGAAGGCCGCTATCCAAGCTAAGACATATCAGCAGAAAGTACTTGATAAGCACAACTCAATACTTAACCGCTTGTGGATGGAGCGTGGAACCCCGGCTTACGCTGATGCTCAAGAAAAGGCCCGCAAGTTTACCTTGCAGTATCCAGATATGCCAATTGATGCGGATGCTATTGACAGTGCGTTTGATGCACGGGCTGAAGCTCAAGCCCAAGCCAACGCAATCGGTGCAAGGTTGGATGAGAAGTTATTCTCTAAGACACTGCCTATGCTGAACTACGGCGTTCAACCGCCTAAATCCAAATAAAAAAATCCCCCGCACTAGGCGGGGGCAAGGAGGGTTGTTTTCAAGGAGAGTAGCAACTGACAACCTGCGTGAAGTGTACTACTTAATTCGCCATACACGCAAGCCTTTGATGCCATTTTCAATCACGGGTTTCATCAAAACCCTAAATCCAAACCGTTTTGCGGTCACCAAAATCGCTAATTCACTTTCTTTCAGCCGTAGGCACGGGACAAAGAACGACCAGCCCACTCGGAACCTGCGCCAATTAATACTATAGTTAACTCCATTAATTCTCATCTTCTTCTGCAACAGCCACATCAGTATCTGAAGTACCTACAAAGGCATCAGTGTCAAGGAAGCCACCCTTAGAACAATCAAATACAAACGCATCCACTGCCGGAACACTGCCGAGCTTGGTGCCTTTCGCCATACGCTTCTTTACCATACCCGCGTACACGCCTTCAGCAGTTAACGAGTTGAGCACATCCTTCAAAGTAATCTGGTGCTGAGAACACCAAGTCCGTAGCTTCTTAGCAATAATGAAAAGCTTTTGGGTATCTGGCTCCATGCGAATGATTAGCTCACCCGAGGGTTCTAATATAGGTAGCATCTCAACCCCCGTTCGCATATCCACCTTGTCATTAATAACCAAAGAATTGCGGCGGTGCTCATTCCAGTACTCACCGATCACACTTGCGTGCGTTGTAGATGGTGGTTTAATTTCCAAGCGCATCTGCGAGAACTGCTTGAGCATCCACTTAAAGATACGACCGACGTCAATGTCGATCAAGCCAAGACGCTTAGCAAACAAAGCACCAGCTATGTTGCACGCCGCCACACCTGACCAAAAGCGCTCACGATTTGTAAAGCCAATCTTCTTGTCGATTAAGAGTTGAATCTGTTTGACCTCTTGAATACGTTCTTCTAGGTTCTCAACCAAGTCACGCAAGTAAATACGCCCTGCATGCCCGTAGTTTGTATACAGCTTCGGATAGATATCGTCGGCTTCTTGCTTTGACAGAAGCTTAGTCTCAGGGATTTCATACTCTATTAGTCGCATGAGCTCACCGTCGGGTGTGGATTTTAGGGCTCTAAGTTTGTCAACAGCAGAAGCGTTGGAAGAACACAACAAAATGGTTTGCCACTTAGCTAAATTTATGCGCTCTGCATTTTCATTAGACTTCATCCGACCACGGCCTCGGCCTTGCGACACGGCATAGGCAAAGTCACTAAACTCATCCGACGACATTTTGGTTAGCTCGTCACAACCCAAACCCAAGTTGTTCATAACACCTAGTCGGTGCAAGCGCACGTTCATAGTGTCTCGCTGAATAAGCATCAACTCCTCTGGGTGTCCGTAGACACTGTGCATTGCTTTGATAGTAGTAGTCTTCCCCGTGCCTGACTCATTGTTAATCATGTTAATGATTGCACCTTTGAGGTTTAGGTGCTTCATCAGCGGTGCGCCAAAGGCAGTAAAGAAACCAAACGCATGCGGCTCAAAGCCTTCACGATCGTATACGTTAATCACTGACTTCCACTCATCTAGCGAACCGACGGGCGTAAACCAATCAGCCAACTGTGCAGTGTAACTAGATGGTGGACTGTACTTGTCACCCTCGGCACTAATCTCTGTATCCCCCACAACAAACGATTTATTTTTGTCTGTCCACCCAAACTGTGAACGCATAATTTCTGCTCCTTCTTTGTATTGCATCTCTTTAACAGACCGCACTATGTATCCCATGATGGAATCCATTTGTTTTTTTAGCGCGATCACACCAAACCACGCCAACTTTTCCCGTAACTTATCGGCAGTAAGTAGGTCAACCGCCGATAGCGCAAACTCTTTCACTCCGTCTTTCGGCGTATGCAAACGCATCCAAATAACTTCGCCGCTCTGTGGGTCTTTCAATCGCTTGACCACGTACAGGTCATGCTCATAAATCATCACCGCATCTTCGTCGCTCTCGTCCTCAGACTTGCGATATACGCCGCCGTTCTTGCCACGAAAGTATGGAAAGGGGTACTCAGGAATCTTGTAGGTAACAGGCTTAGCCGCTTCGGTTACGTACTGAACAGTGTTGTCGGCTTCGGTTGCTTCTGCTACTTCCGCGCCAAGCACAATAGGTGAATTGATCTTGCCCTTATGGATGCAACCATCACAACCACTAGGGTAAACGCCCTCAAACTTCTCACACGTATAGGGCCCCTTGATCTTTATAACTTTCTCTATCGTGCTATCAGGAGTGTAGTCAGGGTGCTTGCGAGAAATGTCATGGATAGCCGTGTCCTTGTCTACGCAGAACGCAGGGATTGACAGTGCGGCTCTCCAACGTGGCTCTTCTAAACTATCTTGTTCTTCTATAGCTCTCGCCAACTGCATACAGCCTGTGCCGTTTACATTCTTGTCTACGATGATGCTGAAACGAAATTGCTTGTTGCCCATCAAGGCGCGAGTCATCTCGTTAGCGTATGTCGGCAAGTGTTCGGGTACGTCGTCGATTGCACCAAGCTTAGCTTTGAACTCTTCAAAGTCGATAGGTGTGCCTACGCTTTTTAACGTAACCGCTAGTGGCGGGTCTTCTTTGTGGTTCAGTGTATCAGGGACACGTAGTATCGACGCCGCATCTGCCGTTCTAGCAGGGTCGGCTTCTAAACCTTTCTCATGGCACAACGCTTTAAGGCGCATAGCCACTGGCCTCCACTGTGCTCTTGATACATCAGCAGTAAGACCCCAGTACACATGAAGGCCACGGCCAGAGTCGACAATCGTCGGCCTTGGTAATCCAACCTCCATGCAAAACTTCTTAAGCGCGGCTAAACCATCGCCTTGAGTAGCATATGGTTTGTTAGCCCCGCAATCTATATCGAGCCAAAATGCTCGTATAGCCTTTACGTTATCCGTCGTCCTCGTCTTGTCTGTCTCGTACTTAGCACAACCAAAATACGCATCGTATCCCTTGGCTAGTAAGTCTTCTATTTCTACGTCAGCTTCACTCAACCCCTGCACAAACGTTTGTCTTGGAAGTCCAGTCTTTTTAAGACCGACAATACAATACCATCCTTCTGTGGAGAGCACCGCTGACAACAAATCTGCTCTTGTCATAGCCGCCTCTGCACCGCGATAAAAATAGCGTCTGAGGAGCGCGGCATGCCCCACAGACGCTTTAAGTTACATGCCTACTTTGGCTTGGACGATTTTTGTGATTTTCTCGTTGTGAATCTTTCGGGGTATCCACTCGCCAACAAACCATTTGTATATGGTCATGCGGCTTACCCCAAAGTATTCAGCAACCTCACGTACAGGTATGTCCTTCTCAATGCAAAAGCGACCCAGCTTTACACCGGGGCTTTTAGCATTGGCTACCTTGTTAGCACGAACGATTCGTAATGTGTAACCACGTGTGTCCATCATTACTCATCGTCTGTCCAAGTGTTCAGCACATCCACAAAGTCTTTCTTTGCGGTTGGCTCAGCGGCTTTCTTGGATACTCGTTTAGTAGGTTCAGCAACTTCTTCAGCTACCTCGGCTACCACGGCTTTAGCAACAGGTGCAGTCTGTGCTTTAGGTTTAGCGCCATCAGTAGCGGCAGGGGTCTGCGTTACTGCTGAACGTGCGGCAGGGCTATCGCCCTTCTCTTTGGCGGTGAGCCACTCTTGCTCTGACAAATAGCGCACTGGTTTGAACGTCAGCTTGGGGGTATCGCTGTCGCTGTCCATACGCATCTCTGTTACCAAAGTATTGATGCTCTTGCCTTGAGCACCAACATATTTGGCGTACTGTTGGAACGGCATCTTATCCAAATCACCACGACCAAAGATAGACTTTGCGGGTAACACCAACTGAAAGATTTCTCCATCCACATCGTCGGCTAACAACACTGCCAAGCGTTGCTGATAACGGCATGCGCGTGAGTCGCCCTGACCGGAGCCCTTGATGTTCTGTGAGCAACCTTCGCATGTCTTGTTCTGTGGAAACTCGAGGCTTGCATCAGGCTTATCGCCATCGTTACTCCAACAGTCAGGTGAAGTTGTTTCTCCGGGTACGTATTTACCCGCATAGAACGAGCGCGATACTTTAGCGGCACCGTTAATAATAACGATGTTCATTGCACGGCTCTCATTCTTAGAGATTTCTTCTCCGTTAACCATCATGCGGAACACACTGCCACGAATGGAAATGCGCTTAAGTCCGGTGTTACCTGCCAATGCTTTGGTGAGGTCATCTTGCCCCGCTTTCTTCAGATATGCGGGAACGTCTTGTTGAAACAAAGCAATGTCATTGCTCATAATTTATCTCCTAGTTAAAAATTTACTTACGACGAATGGTGATTTCATATTCACTATCAATATTGAGTCCGGGTGGATGCACATTAGGATTGGCATCTATGAACTCTTTAATGTTAGTTTGATGAATACGCTTCTCAAGCAGTTCCATACTTCCTTGCTCTCGCATGAATGTGTAGAAACTTTCCCAGTCATTAGTCCAGTAACGGTTTTTGACTGTGCGATAGGCAATGCCTGTCGGTGTTGAGAAGCTAGTAACGCCCGTCAGCTTTGATAGCTCGACGATCTTGTGCTTGAGAATCTGCATGTCCTCATCAAGCTTGGCTGTATTTTCTTTGAACTCTTGATAGAGTCTGTCACGTTTGTCGCGTATTTTTATGTACGTAGTGACGATCTGTTCTATCGGTACGTCTTCCATATGTGTCCTTAGGTTTATGAATTGGGAGTGCTTATTATACATCCTTTGTTGACTGTGTCAAGAATTAATTTCACTGTTGTACAGATCGATGATCTGAGAATGTAAATCCAACTTTTGCTGAAGCATCTTGTACAGGCTTGCTTCTACTGGACTGCCCTCAATGTGTACCACAGTGACGGGGTTCTTTTGACCTTGTCGGTGTACACGCGCATTGGCTTGCAAGTACGTTTCACTCGACGTGACGGGAGCGTACCATATCACAACGTTGGCCGCAGTTAGGGTAACTCCGTGGGCGGCGGCTTGTGGTTGGATCAATAGCACACGTGGTTCAACGTCTTCTTGAAACCTTTTGAATATATCTGTGCGCTTTGTAACACTAACGTTGCCGTTAATGATCTCGGCACTGATGCCTTGCTTCGTCAAATATTCTTTGAGCATTTCCAACGTGTGCGTGAACGGCACAAATACCAGCACCTTGTGCGACGCTTCGTTGATAACCTCAGTAACAGCGTTAAGTCGATCCGAGACATCGAACTCAATCACGTTCTTGGTGTCAGTGTACACAGCACCGCAAGCAATCTGTAGTAGCTTATTAAGATTAGCCGCCGCATTTACCGCTGAGACTTCTTCCCCTGCGGCCTCGATCAGCATATCTTTTTTAAGCTGCTTGTAGTATTTCAGTTGTTGTGCTGACAGAGGGGCAAAGCGCGATGTATGCGTGACGTCTGGAAGGTCTAAGCAGTCCTTTTTCTCAAACCTAATAGCAGGTTGCAGTAGCTCATGCACAGCGGCAACGGCGTTCGGTTTTGGAATCCATTTAAACCGCGTCAACTGGTACATCACCATGTCCCTGTAAGTACTATATAGAGTCGGTGCTCTTGCAGGTATGCAGAGCTTAGCCAAACCATACGCATCTAGCGGAGACTGTGCGGCAGGTGTGCCTGTCATCATCCATAGCCATTTATCGTGGGACACAATTTTACGCATGACTTTGAATCGTTCAGTGCGGGAGTTCTTGTATGCGTTGGCTTCGTCAATAATGATTAGGTCAAAGCCACCATTGATGATCTCGTCCTCGACAATCTTTACGCCGTCGTAGTTAATGATTACGAAGTCAGCCAATCCGTTAATGATGGCCTTGCGTTTATTACGTTCACCATAGGCAACGTCAACAGTTCGGTGAACTGCAAACTTAAACAAGTCGGCTTGCCATGCGGCTTGCATAATAGACAGGGGGCATACAACAAGAACGCGCTTAACTGCACCTTGCGTCAAAAGATAATCTGCCGCCCAAATTGCTGATGCTGTCTTACCAGTACCTTGTTCATTAAAACAAAATGCTCGGGTATTGAGCGTAAGGAATGATGCTGTTTCCTTTTGGTGAGCCATTGGTTTAAAGATGCCGGGCCAGTTGTAGTCTCTGTCGATGGGTGATGGTACGTTCTTAACGCCAAGCCTTCGCAGAGTTTGTGCTTCTTGCAACCCCCAAAACACAGCAACTTCAGTGACGCCATCTTCGTGGCTTAGCTCAGTGCTTTTCTTTATCGTAGTAGTGATTCGACCCGGGTCACGTGTACGTAACACCAGTACTTTATTGTCAATAATTTGCATGCTATACGTTACGCTTTAATGAGTGGTCTGAGTTGCGTGGAAATCCTCTGTTGTCGTTGTCGTCCACAACCCTGAGGTTACTTCGTACTGTCTTACCACCTTTGCTTAGTGGCTTCTTGTGGTCAACTTCTTTGCCGTCACCTTTATGCACAAGCCCTGCTTTCTCCATTATTGCTCGGGCTTTGTTTCGTGCGGCACGTTTCTTTTTAACGGCGGGTGTGCCGTCGTACATTTCGTATTCCTTTTTATAGGGGCGTGGTTTATTTACGTATGGCATGATCTTTTGTCCCCTTACAAATTTCTAACGCTTCAGCATGTAGCTTCATTTTGTTTGCTAGCCCTTGCAACGCATCGGCATGGCGGTATAAATTAGCTTCAGTAGCGCCGGGATTTTTAAATTTATAATAGTAAGAAAGCGCTGTATCAGCGTTGCCAGTAGCAACCTTAAAAATATCTTGCGCTATCGACATAGTCATACTTACTGCACAGTCCATACAAAACATAAAATAGGCTTGGCCGCCCTTATGCTTATGAAATATGATTCCTTGGTCATTTATGTACATAGGTTTATCACAGCATGAACATACGTTCTCGCCGCAAAAAAACGGTTCTGGTGTTAGGCTCATATCAATCTCCAAAAAAGTTTCGTTTAGTGTTGTGCTCACAGTCTTCTACCGAACACCAACCTTTGCACGTGAAGTTGGGTTTAGGATTCCATACATCGTTTGCGTAAGCGGCATCTAGTCGGTTAGTTTCAGCCAACCACTTCTGCCATGCTTCGCTTTGGTCTTCAGTCTTGAAAGAAGCTGGCACTAGGTCTTGAACAACCAAGAAAATTAGTCCGGCTTTGATTGATTGAACTGCGGGGAAATGTTTAAACGTCAGCAAAGACAGAAGCTCAAGTTGTTTCTTGTCGGCGTACTTGCTAGACTTGCTTGTCTTCCAATCTACGATACGGGCTTTGTCGCCATTGATTACAAGTACGTCTGCGATACCGCGAAACCAAACATCTTTGTCTCTGAACCCGCAGGGCTCTAAGTTCCGTGTCAGCCCCATCTCATGCTCGCATAACTTCTCGCCGGGGAGTTCCTTAATAGGATCGATCTGAGGTTTAATGTATGCGTACTTCTCAGGGATAGGTGTGTCGTCTCTGATGTATTCTTCAGCTACTTTGTGTACAGCAGTACCATACATGAGGTGCTCTTGTGGCGGCTCGACAATATCTTTAACCACACGCATGCGGTGGTACTTGCGGGGGCATTGTTGGAACAATGAAATACTTGAATACGACCACGTGTACATGCTTACCCTTTAAATTTTGTTGTAGTGCCGTAGCTGTCACCATACTTAACTTCGCAGTTAAGCGGCAAGGTCTGTGCCCACTCGGGACGCCAACGCATGCACTCTTGAACGTAAGCTGCTGCCACTTCTTTTTCTTCTATCGGTACTACGCAAGCAACAGCATCATGGACAGTCAGCACAACCTTGTAACGCTTGGCAATCCGTAGCATCTGCTCACCGATTACACATCTAGCAAGAGCTTGGCAAAGGTTCTCAACAACCTTACCGCCATAGATACGAACTGGGCCTTTGCGTGTCGAATAAATATACTGCGGACGGCCTCTTTCGTCAACTTCCGTAGCACGTAAATCCATGTATTTTAGGGGCAAACCACTAGGCAAATCGTAGCCAATTCCGGGGAGAATACTCACTGCTTGTGGTTGGACACCAAACGGCGTAGTGACCAGCTTTTCTGATGATAAAGCTTCAAGCGATCTATGCCCTGCGTCCCACAATGCAGTTATATGGGAAAACTTACTTCGGTATGCTTGAAGCACTTGCTTGCAAAAGTTTTCGTCCATCGTGACATTAAAATTCTTTAGCTGAAGCTGAAACTTAGCCGCGCCCATGCCGTACCCACAACCAAGAATAGTGGTCTTACCAACAAAACGTTCTTCGTCGGTAATCTGATCTTGCGTCTTGCCATATATAGAAGCCGCCATCAACTTATAAACGTCGTCGCCCACTTCAAACGCTTTGACCAAGTCTTTCTGTCCTGATAGCCACGCCAATATCCGAGCCTCAATCTGTGAGGAGTCGGAGTCAATTAGCACATAGCCTTCGGGCGGGATGATTGATAGCTTCAGCGGTGACTTGCGAGGGATATTTTGAAGATTAAGCTTGTCGTCTCCGCCCCATCTGCCTGTGTGTGCCGCGTAGTAGCGTAGTGGGACGGGTAACTTGCCGCGCTTAGATATATCAATAAACCTCTGAGTCCTTGTCTCTTCTAGCGTACTCTTAGTACCTAGTCGTGCCGCCACCAGTGCTTGCACTCGCTCGTCAGGGTGGTCAGCTAAATCTTTAAACCCTGCGTCACTCTTAGCCATAGCAAGTGCAAGTTTGCCTGTCGTCAGGCTGATCTTCATAGGAGGCTCAACACCATACTCACGTAGCCTAGTGGCAAACTTCTCGTTTGACATAAGTACTTCGCGATCGGCGCTGGCGTCGGCGATGAGCTGTTCCTTCTTGGATACCACATCAATAAGATGTTGCTCAAGTAGCGGGAGATTCAACTCAAGCACTGGTGCTGTGAACATACGTAAAGTTAAGTCAATCAGTTTCAGTTCTTTCTTCTTGAAGTTTGCGAGAAGAATGTTAAACAGTTGGTAGGTTATCTCTACGTCGTTCTTGCAATACTCTCCATAGCGAGCTAGCTCGTCAGGGGTAAAGCTACGTCGGTTCTTGCCCAACGCATTTAACACCTCTGTACCTTTAGCCCCCAACCCATAGCGCAGAGCTAGCTTTGCAAGACTGTTGCCAACCTCCGTGCCATCAACTGCACGTGCCATTGCTAGCGTATCACCAAGCACCTTTGGATGGATGTCGAAGTGCCACGCTAAGATAGCTCCATCAAACATCATGTTATGGGCTACCACAAAACTCTCCGGCATGTTGAACGTATCAAGCCACGCTTTTGTTTGTTCGCGTGCCCCACTAAACCATTCAGTCGGTTCGTCGTTTACCTTGACACAAACACCGATCGCTTCAAAACGCTCATCACGAACGTACTCCTCTGTTGTTAATTTGGTCAGACTGAATTGCTGATCGTAGTACGTTTCAAAATCGATGGTGATTATGTTCATTTGGTTTCCAATTAGATTACTTGGCAGTCTCGATAGCACGTGTCAAATACCACTGAGCTTTACGCAAGTCTTCCAACTTGTTGCCTTTGTGGTCGGCTCGAGTTACATACTTAACCACGTTGCCAAGGTGATAGCTCAAGTCCTTAGCTTCAATAAAGTCAATTGTCTCGATGCCACCTACCTTATAGTGAGCAGGGTGATTGACGGGGTCGCCTCGGTTGCCTTCCATACGTGCCTTGGGCTTAGCGGCCTGTTCAGTAAGTTCAGCAATACGCTCGGGTGATAGTGCCGCTTTCTGAACTTCGCCTACGGCTTTCCAGTACTTGTCGACTTGCGCTTGTGATTTACCCGCCTCATACGCAAGTTGTGCTATGGGTTTGTCTGAACTAAACACTTTAAGGGTCTTCCATTGCGCATCCTTTGACACCATTGGCGTCTCCATCTTGCGACGAACTGCATAGACATTTTGATATCGTGTCTCAAACATCTTTGCAACATCAGCGGTTTTAGCTGTTGGGTTGTCATTGAGGTATTTACGAATCTTACTAGCACGTGTTTGCTTCTTAGCCATTTGATTTTCCTTGAGTTTAAAAAGTTGCATCTTCGTATTCTGTTGATGCTATTTGTTTTGGTTGGCGTTTATTAAGGGCTATCAACCATTGCCCCTGTGCTCTCTCGAAAGGCCACCATGCTGACCAGTCGACCTGTCTCTTGGGATTACTCCTTCGAATATTGTTTCCACTGACTTGTAACTGTTTCCGCACCCGAGGCAGATTCGGTATCGGTATACTGCTTCGTCTACCTTCCGAGTCTCTCGCACTGTTGACTTGGTCACATTGCACTTCGGGCATTTCATTTTGCACCCTCCTTCTCCTTTAATAAATCGTCGTAATACTTCTTGGGCATTGGTGTTTTCTTGACAATCATTTGTCGTAACCACTCTGCTCCACCTAGCTGATTAAAAATAATCCAATGTCTATCTGACATACGTACCTGTCTCCCTATCAGGGGCTCAGGCGGTTTCGGCCTTGGCATTTTTTAAATTTCTCCTTGTTACTCTGTTTGCCCAACATACTACGCAGTGCCATTTGGTATGGCTCATCTGTACGCCACCCTCAGGCGGTTTCATCTCATTGCACTGCGAACACTCTTTGTATCTATGGAATGGTTGCTTGCTTCCAATATCCAACTGTCGTTTAACAAAACCATTCACTTTTCATGTTCCTAACGTATATTGCAAAGCTTGCAGTTGTGTCGCCACCGTTTTTCATTTTGTCGAATTCCCGGGCGACCTCTTCTAATACTTGATTGCGTATATTGGTATAGTCACGGCTAAGATTTGCTTCTACCATCTGTCGCTTTCGCCAACTCATTGCTTTTTCCCATACGTTTAGTTGATTTAACATTTTTTTCCTTTTCTTTCAATTGCAACTGCAACCTTAATATTCGGTTCTCATGTAGGGCGGTTTGCACCATCTCTAAGTGTTCTTTATGGCGGGACTCCATCACTTTGACAAGCTTCTGAAAGTCGTTGTCCCACTGGCTCATCTTTGTAGATAAAAGCTTAGCGTGATACCAAACGTATTCGTCAGTAATGCCTTCGACAGTGATGCTATCTTCGACAATAAATTTATTCAGTTCTTCGGGTGTCATGCTTCCACCTTCGCCTTTGGTTTAGCTTTGGTCTTCATGAAGTCAATGTCAGGTTGCTCTTTGCGAAGTTCTGCATACTCTAGCTGTACACGCTGTGCATTTATGATCTTTCCTGCTGTGTTGTTCATCTCTGTGGCAATCTTTACATCCATTGAGCCGTTCTTGAGTCCTTCGTATAACTCAGATAACTCTGTTGTCAATTCACTGATGTGTTTCATCTTCAATCTCCCATATTTTGCGTTTAATAAAAAGTCTTAACCTTGCCGCTTCGATTAACTCGGGCGAATCAGGTAAGTTATAAAGCCTTCGAATATATGAATCCGGTGCTTTAGCATGCCGTTTCTTGGATTTCTCCCTGTGTTTCTCAGGGTGAGCCTTGCGGTGCGCATCCTGACGCGCTTTAATTTTTTCTTTATTAGCTTGATGGTATTCCCTCCTTTGTTTAGCTATTCTTTCTTTGTTAGCTTCTCTATATGCTTTCTCTATATCTTTGTTAGCCGCATACCAAGCTTTCTTTCTTGCGTTTTCGTATTCTTTGTTGGCATGGTGGCGTTCCCTTCGCTTCGCGTTCTTTTCTTCTCTGCGAGCTTCGTGGTACTTTCGACTACGCTCAATCACGTGTTCCTTATTAGCTTCTTCCCACTTCTTTCGGTACTCATACGCTCGCTCTTTGTTGTTCTCAAACCATTCTTTGGCTTTAGCGGCTATGTGTTCCTTGCGAGTAGCACGATATGCTTTCCGCTTCGGTGCTTGTATTTCTTTGGTTGCTAAGTAGTAAGCCTTTCTGCGTTCTCTATCGGCTTCAAGTTCAGCTTCGGTCTTAGAGGCCTTTACTTTCTTTGCGTAAACTTTTGCGTATTCTCGTTGTCTTTCCCTGATCTTTTCCCTGTTGGCTTCCAAGTAAACCCGACGCTTCTCCTTCAGCAACTCCCTGTTAGCTTCTCGGTACTCCTTGTTTTTAGCGGCGGCGAGTGCTTTCTTTTCCGCATCTGTCATTCTTCAAGCACCCCCTCAAGTATTCGGTTAATCCTAAATAGCATGTCGTCTCTGTCAGAGGCCGTCAACGCTCTATCAATCTCAACCAACGCTAAGTAGTATTCCTCACCCTTTAGCGCATGCTTCAGCTTGGGCTCATCATGTGGATAGTTAAACTCAAGTACGGCTTTCATACGCCACCCCCTTAGTCAGCAACATAAGGAGTCTAGCTTTGCGCCATGTCCTACGCACATCGGTTTGGGATGCGTTTCTGTACTTGAACTTAGGGTCAGTACAGAGGCGTAAAGGCATCGCCTTGGATAAATATTTCAGTTGTTCCATTTAGTTTTCTCTTGTTAAAACAATTTTTAGTTTTGGCCTACCGCGAAACTCTATGGTTTCTTCTTGGGAACGGTCATTGTTTGCTTAGCAACAATGTCTCTAGGCCTTCCACGTTGGCCTCGTTGATAACTAAAGGCCGCCCGCCAGCGAGATGTATTTTCGCTAGCTCTCTATCTTGCAATGCAGTTGTAGTGCCACTCTTAGCCTTACATTCAATCGCGAAGAATAAACCATTTAAGCAACCAATGATATCGGGGATTCCACTACGCCCATATCCACCAGTGGTAGGCATAAAGTAATATGCGCCCATCATGTCTAAAGTCTTTTTAACTTTAGCTTTTACTTTACCCTCGGGTGTCATCGCCATAATTCTCCTCCAATGTTGACTCAGTATAGCACATAAAAAAGCCCAACACAATGGTCGGGCATAAAAAAAGACACAATGACTAGTAGTCATTGTGTCTCGGTAGTTAAGTAATTAACTTAGCAGTCGGTGAATGTTTCCCCACCTACTAGATAGAAGTAAGCTCTCTCGGGGTGATCTTGAGAAGCATCGTCAAACCTTACGCCAATATGTTCTACTGGTTGTCTATGCTCGAGAATCTTAGCGATAGTAATCTTCTCTTGATAGTTATCCGGTAAGTCGTAGGTTGACTTCGCTTCGTACAGCATACTCATGGTAGCAATGTCTACTACATTGATAGTGCCATCAATCTCTATGCGAATAGCAACACCATCCTTATGCTTGTCAAACTTAGTCATTAACGATTTAGCAATGCGATAGTTGTCACCCTTATCCATCCACTCTTTGCCAAACTTAGGTTCAAGCTCAGTCGGGAAAGGTTGCGGGCCTTCGTTTTTCACTTTGTGTAGATACATACCAATATCTGCCAGTGGGTTGTAGAAGCTATGCTCAAACTGTTGCTCGGCTGAACGCACCATGCTTAACATAGATTCCTCTACTCTCCCATGTATCTGCTTTGCTAGTACATCGGCAGGGGACTTATCGAACAGATCGTTAGCTAGCTTCAACGCTTTCTTGTAATGCTTAGTTGATCTAGTGTCGGCACTGCCACGTGACTTGACAATCTTCGGGGACGATACTTCATACATATCTTCCCCCGCGTTTCTTCTGCCATAGTCCTGCTCTATGCTGATAGCACCGACCTTCTCGTAACCATCGTAAACGTCAACGCTTCGCACCTTACGCTCGCCATTATCTGTTCGCGTACCACTTACAACAAACTTTACATTTGGTTTGCGGATAGCAAGATCGTTCAAAAACATCTCGAGCTTGGGCAACAACTCGCACTTGTCGTACTTCTTAAAATCTAAACTCAAAGTCATGGTGTTTCCTTATTACCAGTTAAATTTGTTAATGATGGCATCGACCTTCTGCTTGACGTTCTCACGCACATAGTCGCTGTCTTTCAAAGCATCAATATCTGTATTCAGAAGTGCTGCCGATAAATCTCGTCTTGCCTGTTCAAGTTGTGGGTCTTGCGTGACATTGAGTCGGTTCAGTAAGTCCACAAGCTCACGCGCGTTGGTTAGCAAAGTACCATGAAACTTCTTTCTTGTACCATCCTCCTCGCTCGTTAAGCGTTCGCTCATATGCGTTAAGCAAGTGTGCAGTCTATCCCAAACATCACGCATTGCGCTATTGAGTCGCTCTTGGAATTGTTCCTCGTAGTGCTGAATGATTTCATTCCGCGCCTGTTCGCCTATGTCGATACGAAAGTCACCCGATGTAGCCAAGGGCGATAGCGTGTAGTTGAATTTAAACTTCTTAACAATCTCCTCGGCCTCAGGGTACTCATTACGATCGAAGAGATCCCCAAGTTGAAATGCCGATGCTGATATCAGCGTAGGATAGATGTTAATAAAGTTCGTGGCCAATCGCTCGAATTCCATCTTGTGGTTATCAAGTTGGCTCTTGTACCCACCATTGAACAAGTTCTCCATAGTCACGATACGACCACCTGCATCCGACCAAGGGATAGTTTGCTTGGTGTTCCACAGTCTTACATTAGCCGCATATTTAACCACCGCATCCAAGTGAGGGTTGCCTGCCAACAAATGTTTGTGGTAGTTACCTGCTTTGACATTTGTGTTCTTGGCAGTATCGATTTCCTCAGATACTTTCTTGTCGAGCTTGCGTGCAGTCCAACAAGAAATATTGAGTTCCACTAGCATGCTAGAAGTTGCGATACCTACTGAGTCGATTTGATTTACTGTTGTCATGTTGCTATCTCCTTGATTAGACATTCTTACTATTAGTCATTTTGTCCCCACCAACCGAGTCTTGGTACTCTCGGCTAATGAGATACTCCACCACTTGAGCAAGAGAAGGCTCGAAGCCCACCTTACGCTCAAAGATTTTCTGCAACTCTTTAAGTTGCTCACCTGCCTGCGCAGATACAGTAACGCCATATCGATTCGCTTTCATAAGCCCTCCACTAGAACAGCCTGACCATGCGTAGGTACAAACTCTTTGTTACCTTTGACGCACCACAATACTGGCGAATTAACGCCACCCCAATCACCGCAACCTCCCCCAAAGAAATAACCATCCGTCAACATGATCGTGCATTGTGGTTCTATCCTATGCTCGATGATGTATTTAGGGACACACCCGGGCGTGGTTCCTCCACCACCTTTTGGTTTCGTGCTATCGACAAGAGTTTCCATCTCCGCCCCCACATAGGTTTCGCGTCCTGCTACATGAGTATCCCAATACAGCAGTTCGAGCTTTTGCGGAGTTACCTCCTCGCATATCGATTTGACCTCGGAGAGAAATGCGGTTAGCTCAGCACCACCAATCGAGCCTGACGTATCAACACCAAGAACGAAAGTCTCAGCCCGATACGATTCGGTCGATGGCATGATGATGCCGTTAGCCAAGAACCTACGATTAGGTCTACGCCATGTCGACTGGTCGCCACCTCGCGTTGCTACTTTAATAAAGTCACGCAAGGCTTCCTTCCAATCAACCTTGGGGTGTAGCAGATCGTTGATCTCACGAGGGACATTGCCTTTCATCTTCCCTGCTAGGATAGAGCCTTCACGTAGCGCACTATCGATCTCACGCTCAAGTTCTTCTTTGGCTTCGCCATCGATACTCTCGGCACCATCCCAATCGTGTTCGTCAAGACCATCTGACGCTTCGTCACTTTGTCCCGAGCCACCCCCACCCAGACCGTTCCCTTGCTCGCTACCATTACCATCACCATCATCGTCCCCTCCAGTCCCACCACCGCCACCGCCTTCTTCCTTGAGTAGTATGTAAACTTGGTGCGTGTCGAGGCCGCGATACTTGTCATCGTATAGTCCCAGTAACTCACCATCGGGCTTGCGAGGCATAGCAACTTCTTCTTCGTGTGGGTCGGCATCACGTATCTGTAAGTTGATAACGTAATCCATCGCGGCATTAGCTAATTGCCGGTTCTCTTTAGCGATCTTCTGCCATACAGTCAAATGACGATAGGCCTTGTGCATCGCCTCATGTATAACGAGAAACGCCAGTTGCTTGTCGGATAGGATATCCACGAACTCACGCCCGTAAGATACATCCCTTCCGTTGGTACTAGCAGTTTTAAGCGTGTCGCTTACATCTACCTTCCCGATCATAAACACCCCTGCAAAGTAACAAAAGTTTTTACTCTGCATGAGTTTCACGTGCGCACGCTCAATGCGCTGTTCCGCTGTTAGCTTCATATCAAGGTCTCCAATAGAATAAATCAAGAACCAACACAATAAAGGCAAGCAATAAGATTGCCCTCTCTAACTTCTCCCATCTAGTCATCATTCCTCTCCCCTTTCTTTTCTTACCTCGGTTATATCCTTCATGTTCTGCTGAAGTTCTGCGGTCACCGCGTGGACAAACTGACTACGAATCATTCCGTCCTTCTCAAGCTGAATTCCACAATGTGCTAGCACGTATAGCAATGAGTGCATCGATACGTTGAAGTTGCAACCCTCCAAGATTTGACCGATAGCATCTGATGCCGCTTCGATATTGTCCCAATCGCTCTCGGGCATACGATCTAAGTGCATATAAGCCATGATGTTTCCTTTCTTAGTATCAGAATAAGTATTGGTTATCACGCATCCATGTAACAAACGAGCCGCTTGTCATGAGGATTTGTTTCTTCTCAGGGTTTTTGCTAGTGGTCAAGCAGAATACTGATTGCAACTCTTTGGGAGTGCGCTTCAAGTACTCGAACCATTTGCCGATCGTTGCTCGGTCTATCCGTTGCATAGCACCAAATGCCATGATGTTAAGAGCAGCAGGTGAGCTAGGTAATTTGCAACCCTTGGGGTCGTTGATAACTTCTTCCCATGTCGGGAGTGAGTCGGCAACCTCCACATACGCAACCATGTCGCGCGCGGCTGATTCGCCTATCGTTCCTGTTAAGCCAGTAATGAGAGCGTTACGCGTAATCTGGCTGCGGATCCCAATTAAGTTACTCGCCTTGTGCAATGAGCGTGGGCATACATAGGACTTCTGAGGAGTCTTTGGGTTAAAGTTGTATGGGTTATCTGCTTGGCTAGGGTCTTTGTATGACGCAAGCGCATGAGGGTACGCCTTAATCCATGCGACCACCTCGGGCTGAATCTTCCCACTATTCAAAGCCCAATAGCCCCACGAATCATCATCGACAGACCCGTCGGCTTTGAATCCGGCATGTGGTTTCTTGATAGGCGTAATTGTCATACGGCTGATAGAGTGAGCCTTCAACATATCGCCCACGCCGTCGGTCGTATTGTTACCGGCAGTGATTACTATGCTATCAGGGTGCAACTTGCAACCACCGATCCGGCGCTCGTTTAATAGTGGGTGTAGCATATTCTGCACCGCCATAGATGAGGGCTTGGTAAACTCGTCACAGAAAACAACCAAAGGCTCGTTCTTGTGGAAACCCCAATGGTCGTTGAGATACAAGCTAGTTGTTTTGGTTTCGTGATTTGGCATTGGGATACCAAGATCGCCAAGCTCGGTGTTAGGTACATCGATGTACACGCCACGATAACCTGTTCTCTCTACTACGCTTTCAAACATAGCAGTTTTGCCAATTCCGGGCTCGCCCACTAAGTGGATTGAGTTGCTATTACCTACTGCAAGGATAAGTTCCATCGCTTCTTTCAAAGAAACTTCGGTGTTCATGCGTACTTCCATTTTGATTCTCCTGATAAATTAAAAACAACCAACACAATTAAAGACAAACTGACGGGTCGTCACTTTGTCGCTTCTCTCTGCTCTGCTATTGAGATGGGGTCAAAGTTCTCCAGCTCACGTGCGTGTTCTTCGTCTTCGTGCCTAGCGATAGACTCGCCCCATGCTTCCTCCCAACTGATCTCGGATTCAGTTTCTTTTTCTTCCACGGGCTCAGCGCCCAAGATATCTAGCACCTCCATAGTCACGTAGTGAGTGTCCTCAAAGTGTTGCGACCGATACTCGGCAGGGTTCGCAAGGAAATTGCGTAAGTCCACCTCGATGCACCGCACTAGCTTTACTAGGCGGTTGTACTCAAAGCCATTGATCTTGCTCATTTGTTTTCTCCCGAAAAGTATTCGACCATCATGTGTTTGATGATCGCGATCTCAGCCAATGCATGAGTAGCAAACACGCGGTTTCCGGTGCTGTCGCAAAGGTAGCCACGCTCGTTCTCGCCATACAAGCACTCAGCCACGTACCCGTCAGGGGTAGCGATAGCTTTGTATTTTTGGAAAGGCAAATCCATATCCGATTGGGTTTCGTGATTCATTACATATACCTCGTATTACTTTTTGCTTCACTCTGTGCCGCTTTGTATTCGCCTACAATGCGGTCACGCTCTTGGTCATCGTCAAGTAAATGACGAATGAAATGGTTAGCCATGCGGTTCTCGCGCTTGCTATCCAAATAGAAAGCCGTAGCTAAGATGGCCCAGATCAGTAGGCCGAGTTCGATCAAGCTAAATTCGATCATGAGTAGTTCTTTCTTTTGAGAATGTCGAGGTACTCGTACAAGGTATCCCCGTATTTGTAAAGCAAACGAGCCAACGCCCCTACCACAAACCAGCTCTCGCAAGACGCGCGCTTGTCGGTGTTCATGCACTCAACTAGAAAGTCGAGCAGTTCAAAATCAACCTCAGTCATTTCATCCCCCTTGTTTGTTTCGGATTGGTATTGCTCAGATCGGCAGAGTCGGTGATTAGTTGGTACGCACCCTTGGAATAGGGGATAGCCACGCACCATCCTAGTCTTGCTTCTCTAGCATTGAGTTCCCCACACGCTTTGCATACGAGGTGCCCATACTGAGCGCGTTTCCTACCGATGCCGTTAGAGCATCCGGTAGTAGAGCAGTAGCCGTTTAGGTTGGCGTTGTTGGTCACGCGGTTGTCCTTTCAATTGAGTAGTTGTTGTTGTCGATCATGTCGAGCAGAGCGTTGCGGCCAAACATACGATCGCAAGCGATGCGCCTACGAACGTAGTCAATTGCGTCTTCATCAGTCTGGACGCCTTCCATGCCGGAAAGGATGCATCGGTACTGTGATAGCACGACGCCACGCTCGGTTGTGTGCAGGCCTACGCGAATAGTTGTGCAGATAGTCATAAGAACCTCCAAAGTAAAAGAAAAGACAAAATGACCAAGTGTCAGAATGTCGCTGAAGTGGCTTGGCGCGTGTGGCGCATGGGCAACCCCCTGCCGTTGGGCAGAGCCCAAGTATAACACAAATACTATACTTTGTCAAGTAAGTGTATCGTGGCATAGTAGAGTGTCTCGGATTTACCCTGTATTTAGGGTTTTAGGGGTAATGTTCTGAAAATGAAAAAATTCGAACATTAGGAGGAAAAATTCGAACATTGTGGAATTGGCGTAAGTTGTTGTTTTTAATAATGTTTTAGATTTGTAGTGTATGTATTGTTCTATTGTTATATAATGTTCTTAATAAATAAAAGTACCGCCCCCCCGAACTTTGCACTTGCCGGAGAGCCTTGCCGAACTGCAATAATTGAAAAATCCATTTTTTCCAAAAACCCTAGAACATTTGGAACATTAAGAACATTGCTTATAAATCAAGGACTTACAATGTTCTGTAATGTTCGAAAAAAGACAAATCTAGAACATTAGGCTACCGCGTTGAAGTGACCGTTCTCCCTGCCAAATGTCCAAACCCTAGCGGTTAGGGTTTGTACGGGATAGGATATTGATTGGTTTGTGCTATCAAGGCAGGGACATATTGACGATGGGTCAGTATGTCAGTATCCACTAACCTAAGGAAAATCATGGAACTTACTAAAGTAGCCCAAGCCATCAACGCAACCCAAGCCGATCTTGCCAAGCAATCCGGTGAACTGTTTGCTCAATCTGAAATAGACGCTGGTCAAGCATTAGAACTGTTTGCTAAGTCGGTAGGAACTGAGCCGACATATGAGGAATGGAATTCATGCAGGATTGAATTCATCAACGCCTATGTGCGTACCAAGCCACAGGCCAAGGGCAACTCAGCCGACCAAGCATTTAAACGATTCAGAGGCCGTTTGGTAGATGCGTATGGATTAGAAGCCCCCAAAGCCCAGACCGAGGCCGCATTAAAAAAGGCCGAGGAACGTAAGGCCAAACAGGATGCACTAGAAGCAAGATACGCCGACACTAGCACCAGAGTCTTAAAAGACTTGCTGAGTAATGAATATCAGGCACAGGCAAAAAACCCAACCAAGAAATCAGCCATCCTGAAGGAACTTGAAAAAGCCGTCTCACTACGCGTCAAGCAAGAGGCCGAGGGGCAACGCGAGGAACTGAAGGCCGTACGTGATGAACTCATTGCGTGGATACGCACATGCAACGATCTAGACCGGCTGGCATTGGCGCATGAGATGATGAACCCTGATTACGACGTACAGGCCGAGACAGTAACCGACTAACCCAGTTAGTTTCCAACCCCGACTAACCATCGGGGTTTTTTTGGCTACCGCGTTGAAATGACCGTTCCCTGCCTCTGGTGTCTTTTGAATGACTGGACAAACTGACTGGAGGTCAAATTGTCCCCTAAAAACAACAAGGGTTTCCCCTAGCAAAAATAAGTTGTAAAGGGTAGTAAAAAGCTACAAAGTGTGGTAAGATGTAATTCCTTTGTTGGATAGGCCAACAAGGGGTTAACCAGTCAACAAGGGAGATACCATGACTGAATTGTCTACAGTAGCCGGAGCGATCAAAGCTCTATCATTCGACCGCGAAACCCAAGCATACGAGCAGGGGTCTAGATTTGCTCGTAACAAGCTCGAGCGCGTAGAGGTCGTTACTTCAGCGGCTCAAACTCTCGGAGCAGAGCCCAGCTACGAAGAGTGGGAGGCTTATCGCGTCCAGTGGGTTGACGGGCACGCTCATCAAAACCCAGACCTCACCGCGAACGCGAGCGACAAAGCTTGGAAGGAATTTGCGAAGTTGCTGGACGAGCTCTACGGCATGACAAAGCCCAAGAGCACCGGAGCCGCCGCCGTGAAGAAGTCAGAGCAGAGAGAGAAAGCTCAAGAGGCTTTGCTTGAGAAGTATGAAGATCAAAGCGCATGGGAGCTCCGCGACCAGTTGGCTAAGAACTACAAGAAGCTCGCAGACAAGCCCGAGGACAAAGAGCTCAAGAAGACCCAGAAAGAGCTCGAGAAGGTCATTCGCGCAAAGACAAGCGAAGAGAACAAAGCTCTCGGAGAAGAGCTCAAAGCCGCCCGAGCCGAAGTGAAAGAGCTTGTTTCCAAGTGCACTGATATAGAGAAGCTTCAAGCTATCTTGGAGTTACTGGACGAGAACACTGATATAGAATACACGATCGAAGACTGATATAGCTATATATCTATATCGAGCCCCCAGTTGTAATGACTGGGGGCTTTTTTGTTTTGTGAGCCCCCAGTGACCCAGTCACTTTTTAAAATATCCCCGAATCGGTGACCCCCACCCCCCAAATTCTCAGCAAGGGACTCCCAAGGCACCAACACTGTGTGTCGCACTCTAGACGTCACTGTTTCATTTTTACCCCCCTACCCCCTTTGTTTTTCTTTAAGGTACATCTACCATACGTGTTTTAAAAACACCCCCCGGTATCAAAGTATCAAGACAAGCAAAAAATATTTTTGCAAAAATTTTGGAATCTGTTACATTTAGCCGGTCGGGGAATGCCGCGCAAACTTTTAAGCTTGTGGACGGGCGGCTAGTACCTGACACTTCCCAATTTACTTTGGTGCTTATGACAGAAATACAGCCTACAAATGAACACCCAGTTCCAACTTCGCTCTCCGAGCAGGTAGGCCAGTCCCTCCAAGAAAATGTGCGCATTGCTGCTATGACGTCAACAATAATGGCTGAGCTCGGCATGCCGTTTGAGATGACGGAAGAGGACGACGAGGAAGCACGCAAGCTATTTGCGCAGTTTGATAAAAAGCAAAAGAAGAATGGTCAGGATAAGGAGATCTCAAATCCACCGTCTCTCTATCAAGGTAACGTAGCCCTTAAACTTGCAGCTTTGCTAACAGAGTATGACCACCGCGTAGTGGTTGATGCGACGCAAGCGCGTACATATATTATGAACAGGTTGCTAGAGCTAAGCACCTGTGGTGACACCAAGTCAGAACTTCGTGCTTTAGAACTCATTGGAAAAATGTCAGATATTGGTGCGTTCTCCGAGAAGTCTGAAATCACTATTACACATCGCTCATCCAGTGATCTCCAGCAGGTCATTGAACAGAAGATTAACCGCCTACTATCTATAGGCGTTACAGATGTAACCCCCAAGAATACAAAGAAAGACCTCGGCGTCGACGACGATGACGAGTTAGCTCAACTCGAGGCCACTAAAGTAAAAGATGGATCACCAGAAACTACAGAACCTGCTGAAAATTCTGCCAAATCTTCCTGAAGCACAACTCCGCGACCTCATCGTATCGTTAGATGAGCAGGAGATTCTTGCTGATAGGGAAGAAGCTCGCCGATCGTTCATGTCTTTTGTAAAAAAGGTGTGGCCTAGCTTCATTGAGGGTTCACACCACAAGAGAATGGCCAAGGCGTTTGAGCGTGTAGCCCGTGGAGAGTGCAAAAGGCTCATAATTAACATGCCACCACGCCATACCAAATCAGAATTTGCTTCATATTTGCTGCCAGCATGGTTTTTAGGCAACTTTCCAGAGAAAAAAGTGATTCAAACGTCCCACACGGCTGAATTAGCCGTGGGTTTTGGTCGAAAAGTGCGAAATTTGGTCGATCAGGACGTTTATACAGAGATATTTCCGGGTGTGGGGCTGCAACAAGACTCAAAAGCGGCTGGTAGGTGGAACACAAACAAGGGTGGCGACTATTTCGCCATTGGTGTGGGCGGTGCCGTGACCGGAAAAGGTGCTGATATCCTAATTATTGACGACCCGCACTCAGAACAAGAGGCTGCAATGGCGGCTTCAAACCCAGAAATCTACGATAAGGTCTATGAGTGGTATACATCTGGCCCGCGCCAGCGTCTGCAACCGGGCGGATCGATTGTGATTGTGATGACACGTTGGGCAGCACGGGATTTGACCGGACAAGTGGTTAAAAGTGCGGCTCAAAGGTCTGGAGAAGAGTGGGAAGTCATTGAGTTCCCTGCAATTCTCCCTTCGGGTAATCCCCTATGGCCGCAATTCTGGAGCCTTGAAGAGCTTGCGGCTTTACGTGAAGAATTGCCAAATTCCAAGTGGCAGGCACAATACCAGCAAAATCCTATTGGTAATGAAAGTGCAATTATCAAACGAGACTGGTGGAAGTGGTGGGATAAAGACAATCCTCCTCAGTGTGACTATATCTTGCAGTCATGGGATACCGCCTTTGAGAAAACCCAGCGTGCTGACTATTCCGCAGGGACAACTTGGGGCATCTTCAACTGTGAGGAAGATAACTTTGCGCCGAATATTATCCTCCTCAACACATATAAGAAACGTGTTGAGTTCCCCGAGTTAAAGAGAGATGTGCTTAGAGAGTACAACGAGTATGAACCTGACTCATTAATTGTGGAAAAGAAGGCGTCTGGTGCGCCACTAATCTACGACTTAAGAGCGATGGGTATTCCAGTTCAGGAATACACGCCGGGTAAAGGGCAAGACAAAATTGCCCGCTTGAACTCTGTTAGCGATATCATCGCCAGTGGAAAAGTATGGGTGCCGCAGACTCGTTGGGCTGAAGAATTAGTCGACGAGATTGGGGCGTTTCCGTCAGGCGAGCATGATGACTTGGTTGATGCGACGACACTAGCGTTGATGCGCTTTCGTCAGGGTGGGTTCCTACGCTTACCAAGCGATGAGCCTGAAGAGATTCAATGGTTTAAGAGCCACCGCCGTGAGCGGTTTTACACAGTTTAAGGATTAAAAATGGCAACGAGTTCTATGGACAAAGGTTTGTACGCAGCCCCTCTTGGTATTAGTGAAGAGATGGGTATGGCTCCCCCTCTTGAGATTGAGATTGAAGACCCAGAATCAGTAACGATCGGCATGGGTGATATTGAGATTGAACTTAGCCCAGACAAAGAAGATGCAGAAGACTTTGATGCCAATCTTGCTGACTTCATGAGCGACAGTGCGCTTGACTCTCTTGGTGGTGAGTTAGTCGCAGACTTTGATAAAGACATTAACGACCGCAAAGATTGGATCAGAACCTACGTAGAAGGTTTGAAGCTATTGGGTTTGAAGTACGAAGAAAGAACAGAGCCTTGGAATGGCGCTTGTGGTGTGTTCCATCCGATGCTTACCGAGAGCGTCGTACGCTTTCAGTCTGAGGGGATTATGGAGACGTTCCCTGCCGCTGGCCCAGTGAAGACGCAGATTCTTGGTAAGGACACCCCTGTAAAAGAAGAAGCATCTGCTCGCGTGCGTGAGGATATGAACTATCAACTCACGGAAGTGATGGTTGAGTATCGCCCTGAGCATGAGAAGTTGTTGTGGAATTTACCTCTGTCTGGCTCTGCATTTAAGAAGGTCTATTACGATCCAAGCATTGGACGACAAGTTGCGATGTTTATCCCTGCAGAAGATATTGTCGTGCCATACGGCGCGTCTAACTTAGAGCGTGCCGAGCGGGTTACGCACGTGATGCGTAAGACTGAGAATGAGATTCTTAAACTGCAAGACGCTGGGTTCTATAGCGACGTAGAGTTAGGCGAGCCGTCCGCTGAGCTTGATGATATTGAGAAACAGAAAGCGGAAGAAACAGGCATGTCAGCGGTACAAGATGATCGCTTTCGCATTCTTGAGATGCACGTTGACTTAGACTTAAAAGGCTATGAGCACAAAGATAAAGACGGTGAGCCCACAGGCATTGCACTGCCGTACGTAGTCACAGTTGAGAAAGCAACAACTAAGATTCTTGCCATTCGTCGTAATTGGTATGAAGATGATGAGTTGCATATCAAACGCCAGCACTTTGTCCACTATCAATACATACCGGGGTTTGGCTTCTATGGATATGGTCTTATTCACCTTATCGGCGGATATGCGAAGAGCGCGACCATGCTCATCAGGCAACTCGTTGATGCAGGTACGCTCAGTAATTTACCGGGCGGACTCAAGTCAAGGGGACTCCGTGTCAAAGGCGACGATACCCCTATCGCACCGGGAGAGTTTCGTGATGTTGACGTACCCAGTGGATCCATTAGGGATAACATCTTGCCGTTGCCGTACAAGGAACCCAGTCAGGTTCTCTTTGCCTTGTTCCAGAACATTGTGCAAGAGGGTAGACAGTTCGCATCCGCAGGAGACATGAACGTCAGCGACATGAGTGCGCAAGCACCTGTTGGGACTACGTTAGCCATACTAGAAAGAACGTTGAAGGTGATGGGTGCTGTGCAAGCGCGTATGCACTACTCGATGCGTCAAGAGTTCCGTTTGTTAAAAGCAATCATTGCCGACTACACACCAGAAGAGTATGACTACGAGCCAGTCGATGGTTCACGTAGAGCGAAGAAATCTGACTACGACATGGTCGCTGTGATCCCTGTGAGCGATCCAAACGCTGCAACGATGGCGCAGAAGATTGTGCAATACCAAGCTGCGTTACAACTCGCGCAAACTGCTCCGCAACTTTATAACCTCCCCTTACTACACCGTCAGATGATTGAGGTGTTGGGCATCAAGAACGCAGCTAAATTAATCCCAATTGAGGACGATGCTAAAGCTACAGACCCAGTGCAAGAGAACCAGAACGTTCTTACTGGTAAGCCTGCTAAAGCGTTCATTGAGCAAGATCACCAAGCTCATATTGCAGTGCACACAAGCATGCTTCAGAACCCCAAGATCATGGGTTTAATTGGGCAGACCCCACAAGGTCAGGCACTTGTAGCCGCAATGATGGCGCACATCAACGAGCACTTGGCGTTTGCATACCGTAAAGAGGTTGAGCAAACTGTGGGCCTCCTGTTGCCTACAGAGGAGCAAGAAAAGAACATGGCTCCAGAGGTGGCTGCACAGGTTGCACAACTTGCTGCACAAGCGTCAACTCGTATGACACAGCAGGCGCAAGCAATGGCGGCTCAGCAGCAAGCACAGCAACAAGCTCAAGACCCGCTTATTCAGATGCAACAGCAAGAGTTGCAAATCAAGATGCAAGAACTTCAGCTTAAACAACAGAAGCAACAAATTGATGCGGCTGCTAAAGCTGACCAGCTTCGTATTGAAGAGTCACGTATTGCAGCGCAAAAAGAAATAGCGGCTATGCAGGTTGGTGCAAGCGCTGCCGCTGCTAAAGACAAGCTTCAGAAGAACCAACTTCTTGAAGGTACTCGAATTGGCGCTGATATCGCCAAGCACAGAGCTCAAATGGCTATCCAAATGGCGGGCCAAAGAGCAAATCAAAAACCTAAGAAGGAGAAAGATTGAACGACTACAAACTATTGGCGCACGTCGCCAAAGAGATTGAGAAGCTAAAGGAAGAGCAAGCTTTTCATGTTGCAAGCGGTAGAGCCGCTGATATTGAAGAGTATCGAAGTATCTGTGGGGTGATCCGAGGCCTTAACCTAGCAGAGAACGTAATTAATGACCTCGTGCAAAAGATGGAGAAATCTGATGACTGAATTTGACCTCGCTGCTGTTGACTTGTCTGGCATTCTTAATAAGCCATCTGAAGACAAAGCTAAGCAGTTGCCTGACCCACGTACATTTCACATTTTGTGTGTGGTGCCAGAAGCTATGCAGGAGTACGCAGATAGTGAAGTTGGAATTATTAAATCCAGCCAATCTATGCACTTTGAGGAAGTACTTACTCCCGTTCTATTTGTCGTCAAGCTTGGGCCTGACTGCTATAAAGATAACACTCGTTTCCCTAGCGGGCCGAGTTGCAAGGAAGGTGATTTTATCATCTGCCGACCAAATTCAGGCACCCGCCTGAAGATTCATGGCCGTGAATTCCGCATCCTCAATGATGATTCGGTTGAAGCAGTTGTGGAAGATCCCCGTGGTATTACACGTGCAGCATAAGGAGCTAACACATGGCACAAACTGAGTTTAAAGACGACTTTAAGTTTCCTCATGAAGTAGATGAAGAAGCTAAGGGTAAACCCGTAGATACAGAAGATGATGGTGGATTTGATGTAGAAATCGAAGACGATACACCTCGCAAAGATCGTGGCCGTAAGCCCGATGACACGCCGCCCGAAGACCCCACTGAAGATGAACTCGCATCTTATGACGAGAAAGTTCAGTTGCGCCTAAAGAAATTTACACGTGGCTACCACGATGAGCGACGCGCTAAAGAAGAAGCACTGCGAGAGCGTGAAGCGGCTGAAAAGCTGACCAAGCAATTGTGGGAACAGAACCGCAAGTTGCAGGAACAAGTTTCGCTTGGGTCAAGAGCGTACATTGAGCAGTCAAAGAGTTCTGCTGAGATGGAATTTGAGAACGCTAAAAAGAAATACAAGGAAGCTTATGAGTCCGGAGATTCTGATGCGGTGGTAGAAGCACAAGCAGAAGTTTCACGGGCTACGTTGAATCTTGACAAGGTTCAAAACATGAGGCCTTTACAAACTGAAGAAAATGATGTACAAATACCACAACGTAGTACAAATCAACCTGCTGTATCACAACGAGATCAAAGTTGGATGCAAAAAAACACTTGGTTTGGTACCGATCCTGAAATGACAGCATCCGCCCTTGGGTTGCATCAAAAGCTGGCTAAGGAACACGGTGCTAACTTTGTGGGTTCTGACGAGTACTACAAACGAGTAGACGCTACAATGCGCCGACGATTTCCTGAGTACTATGACGGTGCTCAGAGCTATGAAGATGATGCCCCTTCGAAAAAGGTATCAGAACCGGCTTACGAGGACGAACCTCCGCGCCGTGCAACAAAACCCGCTAATGTGGTGGCACCCGCCTCCCGTAGCACTCCGCCTAATCGTATTAGGCTGAAGGCATCCGAAGCAGCGATTGCTCGCCGTCTTGGGGTTCCTTTGGAAGAATACGCTAAACAGGTTGCTCAACTTAAAAGAGGTTAATTATGGATCAAGCTTTATCGTCTGGAAAGACACAAAATCGTTTAGCTCGTGAGCTAGACACTCGCCAAGTGATGCAACGCCCTGAAGCATGGCGTCCACCCGAGACTTTGCCCATGCCGGATAACCGTCCGGGCTGGACGCACAGATATGTGCGTATTAGCACTATGGGGACTGCTGATCCAAGTAACATTTCTTCTAAGTTACGCGAAGGATACGAACCCTGCAAAGGTGAAGACTATCCCGAGCTCATGATGCACGCTTCCACTGAAGGTCGCTTTAAAGGCAACATTGAAGTGGGCGGTTTATTGCTCTGCCGTATTCCAACCGAGTTCATGGCTCAACGATCCAAGTACTACGAGAACCTAAACAAGTCTCAGGTGGATTCAGTGGACAATAATTTCCTTCGTGAAAATGATCCTAGGATGCCTCTTTTCTCCGAGAAGAGAACCAAGGTCACTTTCGGTTCTGGTACTTAAAATTTAGGAGTCCTTTATGGCTTATCCGGTTGTTGACGCCCCTTACGGGCTAAAACCGATCAATTTGATCGGAGGTCAGGTCTTTGCGGGTTCTACTCGTGATTACCCGATCACTAACGGTTACAGCACGAACATTTTCTACGGTGATTACGTAGGATTGTCTCGTGGTGAAATCGTGCGTCTGTCTGTGTC
>Ga0209088_10000166_pt1 | contig 48684 bp, 56 predicted proteins | sample S_140625_EF_Meta_FD_187324 | JGI IMG/M metagenome (GOLD analysis project Ga0209088, IMG submission 187324) | Freshwater microbial communities from Lake Simoncouche, Canada to study carbon cycling - S_140625_EF_MetaG (SPAdes) (version 2) | ecosystem: Environmental > Aquatic > Freshwater > Lake ... | reverse complement strand
TGAGGAGTGGAAAGAGGACATCGACACAATGCCGACTATCAATCAGCTAGTGAGAATGGGTCGTTCCGCCGTGAATCGGGGAACGAAATCTCCTGCGCTGCACGGATGTCCCCAGCGTCGTGGGGTTTGTTTGCAGGTGATGACCCGTACGCCCAAGAAGCCGAATTCTGCACTCCGCAAAGTGGCCAAGGTAAGACTCTCGAACGGGGAAGAGGTGATTGCTTATATTCCAGGGGAAAATCATAATTTGCAGGAGCATTCCATTGTTTTAATTCGTGGTGGTCGTGTAAAGGATTTGCCTGGTGTGCGTTATCATATCGTCCGGGGTACGTTAGATGCACTGGGTGCATCTGGACCAAGTAACTCGAATAAACTTTCTCGGCTTGTTTCTCGCAGCAAGTACGGCGTGAAGAGACCCAAAGGTGGTGGCGCCAAGGCTGCGGCGGAAGCCAAACCGGCTAAAGCCTAAAGGAGATTAAGTCATGTCACGTCGCCGCCGCCATATTTCACGCAAGACAGTCGCAGACCCGGTTTTTGAAAGCATGTTGGTGGGTCGGATGATTGGATATATCTTGAAGCAGGGGAAGTTATCTACGGCGAGTCGGTTGGTTTATAATGCGATCGAGCGAGCCAATGAAGGTGGATCGGGTGGAGATCCCCTCGCAGTTGTTCAAAAAGCTGTTGAAAATGTAAAACCCCGTCTTGAGGTCAAATCCCGCCGAGTTGGTGGTGCGACGTATCAGGTTCCTGTGGAGACTACTCCCGAACGGCAACTTTCTTTGGCCTTACGCTGGATTGTGGAGCTGGCCAACAAGCGCAAAGGGGTAGCTTTTGAAAAGGCATTAGCCCAAGAGATCCGGGACGCGGCGACGGGCCAAGGCAACGCAGTGAAGAAGCGGGATGAAACGCATCGGATGGCGCAAGCCAATCGAGCCTTCGCCCATTTGCGCTGGTAATTTTTATGGCCGCTCCCATCAATGCTGCCCGTAGCTACTCTTTGGAGAGGACACGGAATATTGGAATTTGTGCTCACATCGATGCGGGAAAAACAACGCTGACGGAGCGGGTGCTTTTCTACACCGGAAGCATCCACAAGATGGGTGAGGTTCACGAGGGTACCACGGTGACTGACTGGATGGAGCAGGAGCGTGAACGGGGAATTACGATCACTTCCGCAGCGACTACCTGTTTTTGGCCTGTTAAGGAAGACGCTGGCATCACGAAAGCCTTCGAAAAAACGAAGAATCGGATCAACATTATCGATACCCCTGGACACGTGGATTTCACGGCTGAGGTTGAGCGTTCTCTTCGTGTTTTGGACGGAGCGATCGCTGTGTTTTGCGGGGTGGCTGGAGTTCAGCCGCAGAGCGAAACCGTGTGGCGTCAGGCCAACAAGTACGGAGTACCACGTATTGCTTTCGTAAATAAAATGGACCGGACTGGAGCAGATTTTGAGAAAGCTCTTCATGAGATGAAGACAAAGCTTGGTGCGAACGCTTGGCCTATTCTTGTACCCCTAGGGAAAGAAGATTATTTAAAAGGTCAGATCGACATCATTAATCAAAAAGCGATTGTTTACGCGGACAGTAAGGATTTGGGCTCGACCTACACGATTGAGGAAATTCCTGCTGAGCATAAAGAGATGGCTAAGAAGCGGCTGGCCGAATTGATTGAGGCGATTGCGGATGTGGATGAAGAGGTCGGCAATATGTTTTTGGAAGAGAAGATGCCAACCACCAAGCAGTTAAAAGAGGCAGTTCGTCGTGCGACCTGCTCCAATAAATTTGTTCCGGTTGTCGGCGGTTCAGCTTTTAAGAATAAAGGTGTTCAAACCTTAGTTGATGCGGTCATTGAGTATCTCCCCAGTCCCATCGATATCCCTCCTGCAGTAGGTCATAGCACTGAAAATCCAGAAGAGCGCATTCCGGTAAAGGTGGATGACAACGCGAAGTTCTGCTCTTTGGCATTCAAGCTTTGGACAGATCCTTTTGTAGGGAAGCTGATCTTTTTCCGCGTGTATGCAGGAAAGCTTAGCAAAGGGGAATTTATCTATAATTCACGCACTGGAAAGCGTGAGAGGGTGAGTCGTTTAATCCAAATTCAAGCGGATAAGCGTGAGGATATTGATACTGTTTTTGCGGGTGATATTGCTGCGACTGTAGGACTGAAGGACATTGCGACGGGTGACACCCTCCGGAATGAGGATCTTGAGATCACCCTTGAGCCACCAAGTTTCCCCGAGCCTGTTATTTCGATGGCGGTAGAGCCAAAGACGAAAGGGGATCGCGAGAAAATGGGTGAGGCGTTGCAGCGTCTTTCGGAAGAGGATCCGACCTTCCAGGTCCAAAGCAACGAGGAGACCGGACAAACGATCATCAAGGGAATGGGTGAGCTTCATCTAGAAATTATATGCGATCGTCTCAAGCGTGAATTTAGCGTTGAAACGAATTCAGGAGCTCCTCAGATCGCGTATCGCGAAACGATTACGAAGAGCTCGGGCGGTGAAGGTAAGTTGATCAAGCAATCGGGAGGTCGAGGTCAGTATGGTCACGTGATTCTTCAGGTGGAACCGCAAGAGCGTGGAAAGGGAATCACCGTCGACAACAAAGTCACAGGCGGAAATATTCCCAAGGAGTATATCCCGGCAGTCAAGAAGGGGGTTCAGGAGGCGTTGCTCAATGGTGTTCTTCACGGAAGCCCCGTCATTGATATGAAGATCGAGATTATGGACGGCTCCTATCATGAAGTGGATTCGAACGAGTTGGCGTTTAAGATGGCGGCAATTTTCGCTGTAAAGGATGCGATGCAAAAGGCAGGACCGATTCTGCTCGAGCCAATTATGTCGGTGGAGTGTTCAACGCCGGACGAGTATCAAGGCGATATCTTAGGGGATATCAATCGTCGTCGTGGAAAGATTATGAACGTGGATTCCAAAAATCTAACCTCTGTTGTCAAAGCGGAGGTTCCTTTGGCGGAAATGTTTGGATACGTGAACACGATTCGCTCTCTTTCCCGTGGTCGTGCGGCTTATTCGATGGAGCCTTCGCACTTCGAGCAGGTTCCTTCCAGTGTTCTTGCTCAGGTCACCCAACAAAAGAAAGGCTAACCTATGGCCACTACACGCATCCGTATCCGTCTCAAATCGTTTGATTTCCGCCTGCTTGATAAAGCAGCAGGTGAGATTTCTGATACAGCTTCGCGTACTGGCTCTCGGGTAGCTGGACCGATTCCTCTACCTACAAAAATTGAGCGATATACCGTCAATCGGTCACCTCATTGCGATAAAAAGAGTATGGATCAGTTTGAAATCCGTACTCACAAGCGCCTTTTGGATATTCTGGAGCCATCCGGCAAGACGGTGGACGAACTTAAGAAATTAAACCTTCCAGCTGGGGTGGACATCACCATCAAGATCTAACAGGAGAACCTGACGATGATTGAGAGATTTGGAATGATTGGGAAAAAGATTGGTATGACCCGGATCTATGATGATCAGGGCCTGGCCACGGCTGTGACCGTTATCTCAGCAGAGACGAATACTGTTTATGAAGTCCGTACTCCTGAGAAAAATAAGGTGAAGGCGGTTGTCATGGGAATGGGTGAGCGTAAAAGCTCTAGGACCAACAAGCCCCAACGAGTGGCATTTGAAAAAGCAGGTCGTAAGAACCCTCTCTTTTTGCGTCAGTTCCGAGCTGGACCTGCGGATCTCGCAGTCGGCACCGAAGTGGCAGTGACACGATTTAAAGCAGGCCAGTTGGTGGATGTATATGGACTCTCCAAAGGGAAGGGGTTTCACGGCGTGATGCGGAAGCATAACTTTGCCGGTCAGGCGGACGCCCACGGATCGACTACCCATCGTCGTAACGGAGCTATTGGTTGTCGCTCTACTCCTGGCCGTGTTTATAAAAATGCCGGAATGCCTGGCCACTTAGGTTTGGATAATTGCACGATCCAGAATCTGAAAGTGATGCAGGTGCGTGAAGGAGAAAAGTTAATCCTTGTTCGGGGTGCTATACCCGGAGCCAACGGAAGTGTTGTGATTGTACGGGATGCTAAAAAAGTGGCGGTAAAGGCGTAATTTTATGGCCCAAGCGAAACCAGTCAATTTAAGTGCAGCTGAGAAAGCCTTGGGAGTGGACCTCTTCAAGAACCGAAAGGCTAGCCAAGCACTTCATGAGGCGGTGACTGCTTATCGTGCAGCTCGTCGTTCGGGAACCCATTCCACCAAGACGAAAGCCACGGTGGATCTCTCTGGTGCCAAGCCGTGGAACCAAAAGGGAACAGGTCGCGCGCGTGCGGGTTACAAATCCTCACCCGTTTGGCGTGGGGGTGGTGTTGCTTTCGGACCGCATCCTCGTAGCTATCGCAAAGATATCCCTAAAACCGTTCTACGAACTGCACTTCGTCGTGCGTTAAGTGATTTGGCAACGCAGGGAAAACTCCATAGTGGGTCAGCTCCGACCCTCAAGACGCCCAAGACTAAGGATCTAATTGCATGGCTTAAGGATGCAGGTTTGCCCCTATCTGTTCTTCTCATTTTGGGTAAACCCGAAAACACCTTACTACGAGCTGCCCACAATTTGCGGGAAGTAGACGTTCGGCCGGCTCGGGAAGTGAATGCTGAAGATTTACTCCGCCGTCGCATGGTTTGGGTTTCTGAGGAGGCATGGAAAGAGCTAGGAACTCGGCTGAGTGTGAACGGCAAGGAAGTGAAAACATCATGAGACAACCCACCGAAGTGATTTTGACACCGCGCATATCTGAAAAAGGCAGTCGCCTTGCGACAGCGCATAACCAGTACCTTTTCGATGTGGCGCCCGATGCAACCAAGCTGGAGATTCGCCAGGCGATTACCTCTCTCTTTGGAAAAAAGGTAGTTCGTGTGAATACGATGAGGCGCGCGGGTAAATCGAGGCGTTCACGCCGTGGCGAACCCGGTCGAACCAACCACAGCAAACGTGCAATTATCACACTGGCCGAAGGTCAGAAGATTGAGCTCGCCTAGGAAATACGATTATGCCCCTTAAAGAATTTCGCCCTTTGACCCCATCGTTGCGCTTCACGCAACTGCATGATTTTAGTGAATTGACCCGTGGCTCAGCTCCTGAGCGTAGCTTGATGGAGATCAAGCGTCGCACGGGAGGCCGGAATGCCCATGGGCGCACGACTTCGCGCCATCGTGGGGGTGGCCACAAAAAGCAGTTCCGAATCATTGAGTGGAATCGGCGTAATCGTACGAAGGCGGGCAAAGTGATTGGAATTCAGTATGACCCCAATCGCTCCGCACGAATCGCTCTCATTGATTACGGTGCGAAAGAAAAAGCGTATATTTTGGCCCCTGACGGGTTAAAGGTGGGTGGGACTGTGTCGGCTGGGCCGAAAGTTCCAGCTGAGGTTGGAAATGCGTTGCCTTTACGGCTGATCCCCCAAGGGTTGCCTTTGCATAATATTGAAATGGTACCAGGACGTGGTGCTCAGATGGTGCGATCGGCAGGTGCGGCCGCAATTTGCACTGCGATCGATAAAGATTACGCGTTGGTTCGGCTCCCTTCGGGTGAGTTACGCCGCCTCCATGCGGACTGCTACGCGACCGTAGGTCAGGTGGGTAATGTTTCGCACGAAAAAGTGAGTCTAGGAAAAGCAGGGCGAGCCCGTTGGCTGGGTCGCCGTCCTCACACTCGGGGTATGGTAATGAACCCCGTGGATCATCCGATGGGTGGTGGACAGGGAAAGAGTAAGGGTGGTGGTGGACGGCAACACCCTGTTTCTCCGTGGGGGCAGTTAGCTAAGGGGCTGAAGACCCGTCACCGTCATAAGACATCGACCCGGTTTATTGTAGAGGACCGGAGAAAGAAGAGATCCTCATGAGTCGTAGCTTAAAAAAAGGAGCCTTCATCGATGACCATTTGCTGGTCAAAGTTCAGAAAATTGGGTCAGGAGCCAAGAAGCCAATTAAAACTTGGTCTAGGCGTTCGATGATTTCTCCCGAATTCGTGGGTCACACCTTTTTGGTTCACAACGGGAAGGCGTTTAACCCTGTTTTTGTGACTGAAAATATGGTGGGGCATCGTTTAGGTGAATTTTCCCCCACTCGCATCTTCAAGAAGCACGGTGGCCATACCGAGAAGGTAACCAAATAATGAAATTGGCTCTGATTCTCTCTCTTTTTGCTTTCAGTAGTTGTTTAGAGGCTGCTTCACCTGCCTCGTCAAACGAGCTGTTGATGGCGCAGGCCGAGGCGAAAGCCTATCGAGCTGCCTGGCTAGAACTTCAGAGAAGAGATGAGATCCTCGGTCTCTCCGCGCTGAGTACCGATGTTCAAGACAGTCATGATCAGGTAGCGCGTCTTTCAGGCGAGTTGATTCGGGCAGAACGGTTTGCAAAGCAGCTTCAGGATCAGGTGGGCAAAGTTGTGGATGCAGCGGCTGGATGGGCAGGGGAGTCGATCCCTGCAAAAAAAGCTGCTGCACGTGCTGAATTTGAATCAGCTAAGCGTGTTTGGGGCGAACTGCAGAAAAATAACGTTCCTCGCCCCATGGCGAATAGCCTTTCCGATGCTCAAGTTGTTGCAGTCGATCGTCAGCAGCAGTCGATCGTTTTAAATCTCGGAACTCGCCAAGGGGCCAAAGAGGGCATGCCGTTCCGCATTCTACGTGGGGATAAAGTTGTGGGAAGCTGCCGTTTACTTGAGGTTCGTGAGCTGATTTCTGCCGGACTGCCTGAGCAGTTAGGGGAAGGAATCGAAATCCAAGTGGGGGACCGCATCGCGGTTTTAGCGCAAAAATGAGTACAGAAATCCGAAGTGCCAGGGCCGAAATGAAGTACGCCAGAATGTCCGCATTCAAAATACGTGACATTGCGCGTGCGATGCGTGGTCTCTCTGTGAAAGAGGCGGATGCACGTCTTAGTTTCGCCCCTCAAAAGTCGGCTCGCTTGCTTCTCCAGACACTGCGCTCAGCAGTTGCCAATGGTGAAAACAATCACTCGATTCCTGCTGACAAGCTTCGTGTTCACGAGGTGATGGTTGGAGAAGGTTCTACCTTTCATCGCTTCCAGCCTAAAGCACGTGGAAGCGCAGGACCGATTCGCAAAAGGACGAGCCATATTCGAATCACGCTTCATGAGATGTCGCCTGAGGAGGCCAACCCAGTGAAGAAGGAAAAGAAAGGGACGAAGGCGAAAGCCGCGTCGAAGGCATAGAACGTTATGGGACAAAAGACTCATCCAATCGGATTTCGTTTACCGATCCGCCGTAACTGGAGTTCGGTTTGGTATGCGAGCAAGAAGAACTTTCCAATCTTCCTTCACGAAGATTTTCAGATCCGTACTTTTATTAAGAAGCGCTTAGAATCGGCTGCAATTTCAAAGGTCGTGATTGAACGAGCCTCCAACCGCGTGCGTGTGACTTTGCACACAGCTCGACCTGGGTTGGTCATCGGCAGAAAAGCCAGTGAATTGGATAAGTTACGTGAAGACACTCAGGCACTAACACCGAACCGTGAGCTTTTGATCGATGTGAAGGAGATTAAAAATCCCGAACTCGATGCTCAGCTGGTGGCTGAAAACATTGCAGTTCAGTTGGAGCGTCGTGTTTCCTATCGCAGGGCGATGAAAAAAGCGCTCCAAACGACTTTGGATTTCGGCGCGGCGGGTGTCAAAGTACGGGTGGGTGGTCGTTTGGGTGGAGGCGAAATCGCACGAACAGAGCAGTATCATGAGGGCAAAGTTCCTCTCCATACATTGCGCGCCAACATTGATTATGGCTTTGCGGAGGCTCATACCGTAGCCGGAAAAATTGGTATCAAAGTGTGGATCTGTTTACCTGAGGAGTCGGTCTAACCGGCTGGGAGTCAATTTATGGCCCTTGTACCCAAACGCGTTAAGTTCCGAAAGACCCAACGAGGCAGTCGCAAAGGCTTTGCCACGCGTTGCATCACGCTGGCTTTTGGTGCTTTTGGCCTCCAATCGTTGGATCGCTGCTGGTTGACCAATATTCAGATTGAAGCGGCTCGTGTTGCACTGACCCGCAACATGAATCGGAAGGGAAAACTGTGGATTCGTATCTTTCCTGACAAGTCGGTGACGGCTCGACCCCCCGAAACACGGATGGGTAAAGGAAAAGGGCAGCCTGAGTTTTGGGTGGCAGTTATTAAGCCAGGGACTATCCTTTTTGAGCTCGACGGTCTTCTTGAGGCCGACGCGAAGGAGTGTTTCCGACTGGCCGCCAGCAAGTTGCCGATGGCCACTCGTTTCATTACCCGAGAAAGGAAGTTAGTATTTTGAAGATTGAAGAATTTCGTGGGCTCAAGCCCGCTGAGTTGGATCGCAAGGCGGAGGAACTCCGTCGGGAGCGATTCCAACTTCGTATTCAGCAGCAGGTCGGTCAGGTTGAGAAACCAAGCCGTCTGCGTGAGATACGGAAAACGATTGCGCGCATTGAAACCGCGCGCTCCGAGACCCGCCTTGGTGTGGCGGCGAAAGGCAAAGGATGAGCGAAGCAGCTGTAAAACCTACGGTTTTGAAAGAGAGAGTGGGAGAAGTTGTCTCGGCTAAGATGGAGAAAACCATCGTGGTCCGGGTAGAACGTCGCATGCCCCATCCCAAGTACAAAAAGATTATTCGTCTTCAGAAAAAGTTTTATGCTCATGATGAGGAAAAGAAGGCCAAGCAGGGGGACACGGTTCGTATTATCGAGTGTCGTCCTTTGAGCCGTCTAAAACGTTGGCGCTTGGTAGAAGTGGTTAAGCAGGCTGAGGCGCCTCTGGAGGCGAATGTATGATCCAGATTCGTTCTTGGCTTAATATTGCGGACAATACAGGCGCGCGGAAAGCCACCATGATTGGTGTGATCGGGCGCAAGACTCTGATTGCAAAAATTGGAGATATCGTAACGGCGAACGTGAAGGAAGCTGCGCCGGACGGAACGGTTAAAAAAAGCGAGGTTGTTCGTGCGGTTATCGTTCGAACGAGGTATCCAATCCGTCGAAATGACGGTTCCTACCTCCGCTTTGATAGCAATGCGGCGGTTATTATTGATAAGGATTCGAATCCCCGTGGGACTCGTATCTTTGGCCCAGTGGCTCGTGAGTTGCGGGAGAAGAATTTCATGAAGATCGTGTCCTTGGCCCCGGAGGTGCTCTGAGTTTATGAATCGATTCCACGTTCATAAAGGGGATGAGGTTGAGGTGATTAGTGGTTCCCAAAAAGGTCGTAAAGGAAGAATCCTTGAGGTTAAAACCGATTCCTTCCGCGCCTTGATTGAGGGTGTGAATATGATCAAGCGGCACGTGCGTCCCACTCAGGATAATCCCAAGGGCGGCGTCATGGAGCGTGAGGGCACCATTCACATTTCCAACCTGCGCCTGGTCAATCGTCCAAAAGCTGCCCGGGCTGAAAAGAAGAAAAAAGAGAGCAAGGGGAAGAAGTAGTTTATGGAAAACGACCTGAAAGTTCACTATTTGAAGACAGTCGTTCCCGCGATGATGAAAAATCGTGGCTATGTAAATCTTCATCAGGTTCCGAAGTTGGAGAAGATCGTTTTGAACTGCTCGGTCGGTTCCTTGACCGATATCAAAGTGGCTTTAGAAGATGCAGTGCATGATCTGACGATGATCACAGGACAGAAGCCGATTAAAACCAAATCGAAAAAGAGCATTTCCAACTTTAATTTAAGATTACATCAAGAGATTGGTTGTAAGGTGACCCTACGCGGGAAAATCATGTACGATTTTCTCCTTCGCTTTATTCGTGCGGCATTACCCCGCATCCGTGATTTCCGTGGAATCCCCAATGGTGGGTTTGATGGGCGCGGCGGGTATACATTGGGGGTCAAGGATCACTCGATCTTCCCGGAGATCGAAATTGATCGAGTGAAACGCAATTTGGGATTTGATGTGACCTTTGTCACATCGGGAAAAGAACGGGAAGAGACTCGTGAAATGCTAGCTTTGATGGGCATGCCTTTCATTGTGAGAACCCAAGACGCCGCCAAGACCGGCAATAAGGAGAAGACAGATGGCCAAGAAGTGTTGGCGGCTTAAGCAGAAGATGACCCCCAAGTTTTCGACCCGGAAATATAACCGGTGTTCGATCACAGGGCGGCGGCGTAGTTATATTCGGCGTTTTGGCGTTAGCCGAATTCAATTTCGTGAAATGGCACTCCGTGGCGAAATCCCAGGTGTAACGAAAGCGAGCTGGTAATTTTATGGTTACTGATCCACTGGCTGATTTTCTTACGCAGATTCGGAATGCATCGACTGCTGGTTTAAAGACCGTCAAGGCAAAGCATTCGAAAATGCGGGGAAGTGTTCTAGCAATTTTAAAGAAGGAAGGCTTTATTGAAGACTTCGAGCTTAAGAAAAATGGCATCCATACCGATTTTCATATCGCGATGAAGACTGGGACTGTTCGAAGTGGCAAAGCCATCACCTGTATTCGACGACTCTCCAAACCAGGACTGCGTCGGTATGTGGGTGCAAAGGAAATCCCGAAGTATTTAGGTGGTTTGGGAGTTTCGATTTTATCCACCCCAAGGGGAGTTATCACTGGCGAAGATGCCAAAAAACAGAACGTAGGCGGGGAGTTGCTCCTCGTGGTTTGGTAATATGTCTCGCATAGGCAATCAACCCGTTTTGGTCCCTGCCAACGTCAAAGTGGCGATGCAGGGACGGAATCTGAAGGCGGAGGGCCCGAAAGGAAAGCTCTCCCTCGATCTTCCTCCACTCGTCAGCGCAAAGCTGGATTCCGGCAAGATTGTTGTATCTCGTGACACGGAGGAGCGGATGGCTCGTTCGATGCACGGTTTAGCGCGTAGTTTGGTCCAGAACGTTGTTACGGGTGTCAGCGTGGGATACAGTAAGAATTTGGAAATTCATGGGGTCGGATTTAAGGCGAATGTCCAAGGTAAGAAGTTGGTCCTCAATCTTGGAAAATCCCATCCGATTGAATATCCGCTGCCAGCTGAAATTAAAGTCACTGTAACTGATAATACTCGTTTACTTGTGGAAGGATCGGATAAGCAGTTGGTCGGCGCAGTTTGCGCAGATATCCGTGGGTACGCACCTCCAGAACCGTACAAAGGAAAAGGGGTGCGGTACGCTGGGGAGACGATTCGACGAAAGGAAGGCAAGACAGCTCAAAGCAAGTCAGCCTAATACAACTTTATGCCTAATCCATCTAAATTACGTAGAGAACGACGCATCCGGATCCATAAACGGATTCGTTTGCGTCTTCGTGGGGATGCGACTAAGCCTCGGCTTTGTGTTTCTTTCAGTGGTAAAAACATTTACGCGCAGGTCATTGATGATGCGGCAGGCAAAACATTAGCGGCGGTCTCTACTTTAGAAGAAACCTTGAAGAAAGGGATTCGCGCCAATGTCGCCGGTGCAGCCCAGATGGGGAAAGAGGTTGCTACCCGTGCTTCGAAAAAAGGAATTTCCGCTGTGGTGTTTGATCGCGGCGGCTTTTTGTATCATGGAAAGGTCAAAGCCTTTGCTGAGGCGGCTCGGCAAGCTGGTTTGAAATTCTAAAGAGGTATATGGAATGAGCGAAGCTACACCCGTTGTAACAGATGCCACAATTCCCTTGGAAGCTGTGGTCGAAAAAGCATTTTCGAAGACCTCGGAATTTATTCCGAAGTCTGAGCCAACGACCAACCGTCGTGAACGTACTCGGACTCCGTCCGATATGTTTGAGAAAGTTGTGTTTGTGAACCGTTGCGCCAAGGTCGTTAAAGGTGGACGGCGCTTTAGTTTTAGCGCTCTCCTAGTGGTGGGTGATAAGAAGGGGAAGGTGGGTGTAGGCTTTGGAAAGGCGAGAGAGGTTTCTGAAGCGATCCGCAAAGGAACTGAAAACGCAAAAAAGAATCTTTTTTCCTATAATATTGGCCCGAGCACCTTGCCGCATGAGGTCAATGGTTCTTTTGGAGGCGGACGTGTCCTTTTGAGACCTGCGTCCTTGGGCACAGGGTTAATTGCTGGTGGCGGAGTGCGCTCTGTTCTTGAGGCGGCAGGGGTCAAAGATGTGTTGGCAAAGTCGATGGGATCAAGCAATGCCGCGAACGTGGTCAAGGCGACCGTTGATGCGCTATCGAAGCTACGCACCCGAACACAAATTCTTGAACTTCGTGGTAAGAAACGGCCGCCGAAAGCAGCGGCAGTGGAGGTAGCTTCATGAGTACGACTGTTCCTCGTCCTGGTGCAAGGCACCGGCGGAAACGTTTAGGTTCTGGAGAAAGCTCAGGAAAGGGCAAGACTTCAGGAAAAGGCCATAAAGGCCAAAAAGCTCGTTCGGGCGGTAGTCTACGCTTGGGTTTTGAAGGCGGACAGATGCCCTTGATCCGACGCATCCCCAAGCGGGGTTTTAATAATGCCGTATTTACGCAGCGTTTTGCGCCCGTAAACCTCAATAGTTTGGATCTGTTTTCGGACGGGGCTAAGGTGGACGAAAATGCGCTGAGGGAGGTTGGCTTAGTGAAAGGTGACTGGGCTGGAATTAAAATCCTGGGTGGTGGGAAACTAAAACCTAAAAATCTGATTCTCGAAGTGCATGCGGCGAGTGGTTCTGCCAAAAGCGCGCTCGAGGCAGCAGGGGCAAAAGTAACCCTGCTGAAGAAATAATCTTACCCAGGTTTTGTACGGGCCATGCTTCACGCCCTTTTCAACTGCTTTAAGATTCCGGAGCTTCGGCACCGGATTATTTTCACCCTCGCCTTAATTGTGGTGGTGAGGATTGGGGCCTCGATTCCTTGCCCTGGAATTAACCCGCTTGTCTTAGGGGAGTTCTTTCGGCAAGTGGTGGATCAACAAGATCAGGGGAGCGTGATTGGATTGTTTAATTTGTTTAGTGGCGGCGCTTTGGAGAATTGCGCGATCTTTTCGTTGACCATCATGCCTTACATCAGCGCCAGCATTGTGATGCAGTTGGCTACGGGCGTCATTCCATCACTTGGAAAGTTGGTTCGGGAGGAGGGTGGACGTCAAAAGATCACCCAGTACACAAGGTTGGGAACCTTAATCTTGTGTGTGGTTCAGGGATACCTTCTCGCAACCAGTTTTGAGAATCCCACCAAGATTCCGATATTTTCTGGAATCGACCAAGTCATTCAGCGTCTCGGTCCTCTGGTGCCTGAGCCTGGGTTAGCATTTCGTGTTATCACTGTGATTACTCTCACTGCGGGAACAATGTTACTGATGTGGATCGGCGAACAGGTCACTGAGAAGGGAATCGGGAATGGAATTTCTTTGATCATCACGATTGGTATCGTAGCGCGGCTGCCTGCGGCTTTGGTCGCTGGGTGGCAAGTGTTTGTTCCTCCTGCAGGAAGTGGTCGCGAGCCGATCAGCCCCTTTATTTTATTTCTCTTGTTGGCGTTTCTCTTTTTCGTAATTGGATCTACGATCGCGCTTACCCAAGCACTGAGAAAGGTAAGCGTTCAGTATGCGAAGCAGGTACGGGGAAATCGTGTTTATGGGGGGCAAACGTCATTTCTGCCTCTCAAAGTCAATTACGCGGGCGTCATGCCAATTATCTTTGCGAACGCGATCCTGCTTTTTCCGGCGAGCATCTTAGGTTTCCTATTTCCCGGATCCCCGATGGCTAATCGAATCGCAGCGGCTTTAGCGACAGGGACGCTTCACTATGTTCTTTATGCTGGGATGATTTTTTTCTTCTCCTATTTCTGGGTGGCGATGGTGTTTAATCCGATTCAGATTGCGGATGATATGAAGAGGCATGGTGGATTTGTTCCTGGAATCCGTCCTGGGGAGTCGACAGCACAATTTCTAGATTACGCAATGACCCGATTAACCTTTGCTGGTGCGATTTTTTTAACAGCGTTGGCAGTTCTTCCTATGCTTGTGCAAAATCTCCTTGGAGTTCCGAGTATTACGGCACAATTCTTCGGAGGGACGGGATTGTTGATTATTGTGGGTGTGATGTTGGATACGATGCGACAGGCGGAGACATATCTTTTGCAGCGCCACTATGATGGTTTCTTGAAGAAGGGAAGAATCAAGGGTAGGAGCACGGGAAGTGTTGGCGGCACGGCTCAGACGATTTCAGAGCGGCAGATTGCCTGGTTATTGGTTTTGATAGCGATCATCGCCTTGGGCGGGATTGTTCTTTCCCTGCGATAAGGCCCACGGGGCCATGCCGATTATCCCGATCAAGGATGCCGCAGGGGTCGCTGGAATGCGTGCCAGCTGTCGGCTTGCTCGCGCGATTCTCGAGGAGCTGGTGTTGCGTTTGGAGCCGGGAAAGACGACTGGTGATGTCGATCGTTGGGCGGGGGAGTTAATTGCGAGGGCAGGGGCAAGGAGTGCTTTTCTAGGTTATCGCAAATTCCCAGGGCAACTGTGTATTTCTGTTAATGAGGAGGTGGTCCATGGAATTGGGGGTGCACGTCGATTGGGTTACGGGGACGTGGTGAAGTTGGATGTAGGGATTATTTTAGATAATTGGGTCGGGGATACGGCCACAACAGTTGGATTAGGTGCGATTACCCCCTCCAGGCAGCGGTTATTGGAGCGAACTGAAGCGTCACTGAAGGCTGGAATTGCGGCAGCCAGAAGTGGCAATAGATTGGGGGAGATTTGTCATGCGGTGGAAAGCTGTGTGAGGGCGGCGGGCTATAGTGTGGTGAAGGAGTTTGTTGGGCATGGGGTGGGACGAAAATTGCATGAGGAGCCACAGATTCCGAATTTTGGCAAAGCAAACTCGGGGCCTGTGCTTAGGCCGGGAATGACTTTAGCCATTGAGCCCATGGTCAATGAGGGCGGAGAGCAGATACGTATTTTGAAGGACGGGTGGACTGCAGTTACTGCGGATCGGAGCGATTCAGCCCACTTTGAGCATGTGGTTCTTATTACTGAAGGAGACCCAGAAATCCTAACCCAGTCTTCATTAGCATGTTGTAGCAGCTCAGCACCTCCAAGAGAGTCAGCGGGGTAGGAAGTGCAGGTAAAAAATGCAGATATCTTTGAGAGAAAGAGGCTTGCCAAGATAGCCGATTTTCGATAATATTTTTAACTATTTATTTATGAGAGTCAGAGCATCTATCAAACGTCGCACTAGCGATTGCCAAGTCGTCCGTCGTCGTGGACGTATCTACATTATCAACAAAAAGAACCCTCGGTTGAAACAGAGGCAAGGGTAAAAATATGCCACGCGTATTAGGTGTAGATATTCCAGGGGAGAAGAGGGCGGAGTTTAGCCTTCGTTATGTTTATGGGTTAGGTGCAACACGAGCCAAGCAAGTGATTGAGGAAGCAGAGATTCCGACGGATTTACGCGCTAAGGATTTAACGGATCAACAGATCAATCGAATTATCGGTGTCATCCAGCGGAATCGTTTTTTGATCGAGGGAGATTTGCGTCGGGATACCCAACAGAATTTAAAGCGTTTGCAGACGATCAACTGTTATCGCGGAATCCGCCATCGCAAAGGTTTGCCCGTACGTGGACAGCGGACTTCGACCAATGCAAGGACCCGCAAGGGTCCCAGAAAGACCGTGGGCGTCATCCGTAGCAAGGACGCCAAAGCGGCTAAGACCTAAATCCTATGAGCGAGAATGAAAAAAAGCCTGATGCCAAGCCGGCATCGAAGCCGGAAGCCAAGGTGAAGGGGCCTGCTCCGGAGGGTGCGAAAACAAAGAAGCCTAAAGGATCGAAAGCTTCAGGTGGTGGCAAGGAGGGTGGAAAAAAAGAAGAGGTAATTCTATCGCCTGAAAGTCTTACCTTAGATGGATTGGAAGACGCGTCGAAGATCAAGATTCCGAAGATCAAGGGTGCGAAACAAATTCAAAACGGCGTAGCTCATATTCTGGCAACATTTAATAACACTGTTGTTTCGATCACCGATTTAAAAGGAAATGTCATTGCTTGGTCAAGCGCAGGTAAAATGGGATTCCGAGGTTCCAAGAAATCCACTGCATACGTGGCTCAAGTGGTGGCGCAGGATGCGAGTCGGCAAGCGATGGCGCACGGTTTAAAAGAGGTTGAGGTAAGGGTTAAGGGGCCTGGAATGGGTCGCGAATCTGCTGTCCGAGCGCTTCAAGCTGTTGGTTTGGAAGTGAGTATGATTCGGGATGTCACGCCTGTGCCTCACAATGGGTGCCGGATGCGCAAGGCAAGAAGGGTTTAAGGAGAATATTTTATGGCACGTTACACTGGATCCAGAGATAAAATTAATCGCCGTTTTGGCCAACCGATTTTTGGGCCCTCGAAAGCCCTTGAACGCAGGAATTTTCCTCCTGGGGTTCACGGTGCAAAGGGGCGGAGGAAGCAGTCCGATTTCGCGATCGCGGTGGGAGAGAAGCAGAAGATGAAGTACGGTTACGGAATCTTGGAAAAGCAGTTTCGGCGTTACTATCAAAAAGCTGTGCAGAGCCGAGGTGTAACTGGCGAAAAGCTGTTGCAACTCCTCGAAACCAGGCTCGACAGTATTGTGGATCATTTAGGTTTTGCCTCTACCCGCCGGAGTGCACGGCAGATGGTTTCGCACGGCCACATCGCCGTGAATGGTAAAAAAGTTTCGATTCCTAGTTATGGGTGCCGCGCGGGTGATGTGGTAGAGGTTCGGGACAATCCGAAGTCTCGTCAGTTGGGCACAAATGCTTTGGAGAAAAGCCAAATCAGGCCGGTGCCGGATTGGTTGACCCTCAATAAAGAGCAGTTCAAAGGAACTCTCACACGGATTCCGACACGCGAAGAGCTGAACCCGGTGGCCAACGAGCAGTTGGTTGTCGAGCTTTACTCGCGTTCGTAAAACAACTTCATCGCCCGCTATCGGCGATGAAAAACAACGAAGATTAGAATCGGCCGTCGGTCCTTTCCCAGGTAGCGGGGGAGGGGTAACCCGGCCGGAAAGAGAGAAAATATTATGCCTCTACGACTTGGAAGATTCGAACTACCGAACCGTTTGCAAAAAAACGAAGAAACAGCCACGGAGACTTACGCCCAATTTACGGCCGAGCCTTTTGAGGCAGGCTATGGAACAACCCTAGGAAACTCTCTTCGACGAGTGTTGCTGAGCTCCTTGGAAGGTGCGGCCATTACGAGTGTGAAAATTGCTGGTGTGCAGCATGAGTTCAGCACGATTGATCACGTGGTTGAAGACATCACGGAGATCGTTCTAAATCTGAAGAAATTAAAGTTTAAGCTTCCGAATCGTGAGCCTCGCTTGCTTTCGCTCAAGGTGAATAAGGAAGGCCCTGTCTTGGCTTCTGACATTGAATTGGACGCTGGGATTGAGGTGTTGAATCCCAAAGAGGTGATTTGCACTCTCGATAAAAAAGCAAAGTTTGAGGCTGAATTTGAGGTGCGTGTTGGCCGTGGCTATGCCACTTGGGAAGATAACAAACGGGAAGATTCTCCGATTGGTTTAATCCCTGTGGACTCCCTCTTTTCTCCTGTCACCAAGGTGAAGTACGAGGTGAAAAATACCCGTGTTGGCCAACGCACTGACTACGATAAACTCGTTCTTGAGTTGTGGACTGACGGCCGACTAACCCCTGATGAGGCGTTGCTTCATTCGGCAGGAATCTTGCGCCATCACCTGGACATCTTTGCAAACTTTGACAAAGAGCCAATTGAGTTCGAGGAGGTTAAGTTCGAGGCCCCTGTCGAAAATACAGCCCTCAAAAAACTATTAGCGATGAGCGTTAATGAAATTGAGCTATCCGTTCGGGCTGCGAACTGCTTGAACAATGCCAATATTACGACGGTCGGGATGTTGGCTCTGAAGTCGGAAGCAGAAATGTTGAAGTATCGGAACTTTGGCAAGAAGTCCTTGAACGAGATCAAGGACAAGCTGACTTCCTTGGGACTCTCACTTGGAATGAAGTTTGATGCATCTATGTTGACGATTCCTGTAGCTCCCGTGGAAGCAGCTGGAGCGAATGGGCAGGCATGAGACACCGTCAAAACACGACAAAACTAGGTCGGACGTCTCAACACCGAGACAGCATGTTGGCCAATCTGGTTGGCTCGCTGATTCGGCATGAGAGAGTCCGCACGACGGTTTCGCGTGCTAAGGCAGCTCGGCCGGTAGCGGAAAAGTTGGTGACACTTGGAAAAAAGGGGAGTCTCCATCACCGTCGTCAGGCCATTTCAGCCCTGCATGAGTCGGATCTCGTTCATAAGCTCTTTGCGGAAATTGCCCCACGGTTCAAGGATCGTGCGGGGGGTTACACGCGGATCCTTAAGCTGGGTTACCGGCAAGGCGATGCGGCACCCTTAGCTCTATTAGAGTGGGTGGTGAGGCCGGCCCCGGTGGTTGAGGCGGTGGAAGATTCTGCAAAAGGCAAAGTGAAAGTAGCGAAAGAAGCCAAAGCAGAAAAACCCGCCAAGCCTGCGAAATCGGACAAAAAAAAGTAGGACGCCCTGGGCGACTAGCCCGACACAAGCTTAAACAGAACCCACGCTAAAAGTAGCGAGATGGTGGCTGCTAGGATTACTTTTCGGCGTGCTAGCCTGCTCTCTACTTGCAAAGAGGGAGGCTGTTTAGTCTGGGCAGCGGGGTAGACCGAACGAATCGGTTGATGACGCCCTGAGGTCACCATAGAGGCTTCCTCCACTAGGCGACGAGATGTGTGGCCTAGGCGAGATGATGCCCGATTGATACGACGCACCTCCTCTCGAAGGGGATCTCTCTTAAAACCTGGAATCCTCATGCTTTAGTAGCCTAAAGGGGATATGCTCGATATCAAGGATGTGAAGAACAGTTGCTCGAATCCAATTGGAATAATTTGCAGAAAACTGTAGCCAGCAAAAAATTATTTTAGGATGCGGTAAAGAACCAGGGCTACGATTAAGGCCGCGATAAGAGGGAGATTGAACGCCAGACCGCGGACCAGATTGGTTGAAAAGGATTCTTGGGTGGAAGCAGAGGAGTTGTTTGAACTGTCTTCGGAGTCATCTGCTGTGGGGTCAAGATCCCGGCCTCGAAGTGCGTCGATTTTTGCTCGGGATTGAGTGTAAATGGCTTGGGCTTGGTCAACCTTGGCAAGGGACTTTGAAAGCTCTTCCTCGATCCCAGTAGCTAGCCATTCTGACGGATCGATACTAGTGATCTGGGAAAGCTGCTCGCTAAAGATTTGACGAGTTTCATGCATCTGTTCCACCTCTTTGCGCCCTTGAGCTTCGGCACGCTCGAGAATAATAATTCCACGAAGGAGGCTATCCCGTATTTCTTTTTGCCCTTGGAGAAGTTCTTGTCGTCGGGTACTGAGTTCTTCCAGTTGTTTTTTTCGTGCCTCAAGATCTTGTTGCTGTCTTTGGAGCTGAATCAGCTCATGCTGCCGTTGCTGGAGTTCTGCGCTTAAATCTTCAATCGGACCCCCTGATGGAAGGGGAAGATCTTGCTGATCGTCAGGTGAGGAGCGGAGGCGACTCATGGAATTGTAATGACAGTTCCGATCTTGAGATTGCGGTCATCTAAACCAGGGTTCGCGGATTTGATCTTGGCGATCTCCTCGTTGAGGTCGAGGGACGCAGGATAATATTTTTTAGCCAGTTTCCAAAGAGTATCCCCGCGACCAATGGTGTGCTGCTTTGCATCGGCGGTGGGAGTGGCAGCTTCGGCAGGGGCGGCAGGCGGGGTTGATGCGGGGACTGATGGGATAGAGCTAGCGGCATCCTGAGGCTTGACCGTGGGGGCTTTGAGGGGCTTTTTCTCTGAAGTAGGGGATGCGGGGACTACGGCGGTAGCTTTGGGTGGAGTGGCGGCTCCAGCGGCCAGAGAGACTTGAGCTTCTTTGGCGGCTAGGGTGCCTTGGAGCTGAGCGATCTGCTGCTTGAGATCAACATTCTCTTTACTCATCTTTGCAATTTCAGCTGCATTTTGGATGCCGCTATTGGTGAGGCTAAGCGCGAAATCGATTTTTGCTTTTTCCATTGCAGCGACAACTTCCTCACGCTCGGAGGCATTAGGGCGGGCTTCTAGATATTTTTGATAAAAGTAAATGGCACTAATGGGGTCGCCGAGTTTATCCCCATAGAGAAGGCCGATTTGGAGATAGGCCTTTACCACCGTGGGGTTGACTGCGAGCGCTTTTTCAAACTGCTTAATAGCGGCAGGGTAGTTAAGGTCGGCCACATCTTTACTGGCTTGGCGGAAGAATGGATTTCTCTCGTCCTCAGCATCAGATCCCGAGGGGGCGTGCTGGCAGGAGGCAAGAGCGAGTGCAGTTAGGAGAGCCAGTAAGATTGGTTGCTTCATACGCATAGAATGATCGGAGAGAGGAGATTTCGCAAGCCAAGGGTTTGCCTTGGCGATAGAGGTTATTTGCGATACGGTTTTGTTTTCTTTCGGGGCCATAGCCTTGCCAAATTTCGGCATAAAGAACTGTAAAATAATGACTTAAGCGAATAACCTCGCAGAGTCTTGACGGATTCTTGACTAATTTTTTACTCGTAATTGAGTTACCTCCAAGGTTTTGCAACAACCGACTGGTCTTAAATTACTGATTTTTCGCCATTAAAAATTTCGACGGCCAAAAAGTGTGCAGAAAGTAGAATCCTTTTTATTCTGGCGGGAACAATCAGCTAGTTGAGCAGTTCTAAGTATTTTTTGTGGCTTGCTGAGCGGGCTCGATTTCACGAACGACGACGGATCTCCTGTGTCATTATGAACGAACCGAGAGCCAGTAAGGAGAGCGAGGAGGGTTTGGGGACAGAAGTTAGATTCCTGGATGTTATTGTTGGGGACGAATGCTTGGTGGGGCTAATAGGGGTAGTCGGGTTGCTAACCCGACATTTCTGAAGGGTTTAGAACAGCTGTAAGGTGTTCAGAACGATACGGATAAAGTAGTGATTAAGGCATAAGTGTGAAACCGAATACGCAGTCACATATTGAGAGTTGCAAGCATCTTAGCGTCAGGAAATAATCCTGAGTGTGAGCCATAAACATTTTGCTATTCTATTGATTAGCTTGCTGGTTGCTGATATTAGTGAGTTAGTCGCCCAAAACGAATCTGCTGTATCACCAAAAGCCAGCACCGGGGTTGATTTTGCCAAAAATACTCCCACTGAACCAACGCTACCATCGCCTTTGTTAAAAGTTTCTGAAAACAACGTAGATATGAGTACCCTTTCAGAAGACAACGATTCACAGATTATTTCCTCAGCTTTTGCAAAGAATGGATTTTATGTGACACCGCAACTTGGTGGGGCAGTAGTCCAAGATGTTAACTTTGTTAACTTTGTTAAGGATAAATTACCGACTACTATTGTTAGTGATGGTACGAGTTTTGGTGGGGGATCAGCAGATGCATCTTTGGGTTTTGATGCTGGTTTTCGTTTTGATGTTTCGATTGGGTTCAAGGTGAATGACTGGTTTTCTATTGAATTTGCCCCTGGCTTTATTGTCAATCCTATGAATTCTGTTTCGTTTACTGGTACTGGACAAGTGGACATTGGAAATGCCAGTTTTGGTGGTGTCTGTGACATCGACGGCAACCTCATTCAAGTGCCTTTGCTCGTCAATTTCATTTTTACTATACCCACTAATTCGAAGTGGGAACCATTTGTAGGGGGCGGGGTGGGTGCTTTGTACTCATCAGCTACCTTTAACAACATATCAGGGGGATTCGTCCCAACGGTTTCTTCTTCAACTTCATCGTCTACAGCTGAAATTAATAGTTCACCCGTAACGATCGAGTTGAATGAAAGTGCCACTTGTTGGGCTTTAGGTTACTCGGCCTTAGCAGGCGTTAATTATCATTTCAGCAGGGATATTTCAATTGGCTTTATATACAAGTTTACTGGCACAGGGGCCCAGAACTTCGGGGTAAATACCTTCGGTAACCTTATGGAAACAAATGGAACCTTTACACAAAGCGTTCAGGCAGACGCAATTTTTAGGTTTTAGATCTCATAATTCACAAATGTTACTTCAAGGATAGCTTTGTGGAGGCCGGAATGTATCCACATCCATAGCTAGCCTCAGGTTCAAGAGCCATTAAGTAGATGCTGTAATCCAGATGCGCTACCTTAATTTATATTTTCTAAACAAAGAATGATTGTTTTAGTGCGTTGCGTTTGCCAGTTCCACCAATCCCCGGCAAAACCCGTAGTACCCGATTACTGTAGCGAACTGGATAAGGGGCAGTGAGAGATAACTGCTTTGCATCAAACAGGATTTCTGTGGTTTTTGCTGGCGAATCAAAATTACTGCCAATGTTCGAACTTTCGCCTTTTTTACGAGTTAATGATTTACGGATTTCTTAACAGGCATTCTTGACAATCTTGACCAGCAAAACGCAAATCTTTGCCTATTTTTGCCGATTGCCTTTCCTAGCCTTCTTATGTATTTTTCTTTTCTGACAGCATGTTACTATAAATATCTGTCTTTTAGTAATTTACGCGGGGGGGGTCATAGCTCAGTTGGTAGAGCGCCTCAATGGCATTGAGGAGGTCTGGGGTTCGAATCCCCATGGCTCCATGAGCCATAAATCTATTATCGCCGGAGGCGTAATTAGGATGGGTCTGGGGAGGTATTCAACGGGGACCAATCCCCATGGCTCCATGTAACCTTCCCACGTCCCGTAGTTGATGGAATTGCTCAAGCCAAGGTCGCAAAGGACGGAAAGGAGATTTTGGGGAAGTTGACTGATTCAAAGTGGGAAAGTGGTTTTGATTTTGGAAGCTTAGGCAAGGGCGACATCTCCGAGCCCGCCCTACGAGGGATGAGAATTTACGATGTGACATTGATGAGGAGCACTCTTGGTCTTCGGAAGGATTCCGCTTATATGTAGTCTATGGATGAGTCGTTGATTAACATGAAGGGGAAGGTGGTCTTGATTACGGGTGCCACCCGAGGTATCGGTCGTGCCGGAGCGCTTCAGTTGGCAGCGTCCGGTGCGGAGTTAATTTTGGTGGGGCGTCACCGGGGTCGGTTGGAGGAAGTGGCGAGGAGTTGTATAACAGCAGGGTCTCAAGCAGTTAGAACTCACTCGGTGGATCTTGCATCTCGAAAGCAGGTGGAGCAGTTGGGAAAGAAGCTACTTACAACTGAGAGCAAATTGGATGTTTTATGGAATAATGCGGGCGGTTACTTCACGGAGCGGAAGGTGACGGAGGAGGGATTGGAGAGAACTTGGGCCATGAACCATTTGGCGTACGTAGATTTGACAAAATTACTTTTACCTTTGCTGAAAAAGTCGGATGACCCGAGAGTGATCTGCACAGCATCCCAGGCCCATCGGATGGGCTCAATTCGATGGGACAACTTGCAAGGGGAGAAGGCATGGGATGGTTGGAGGGCCTACTGCCTTACCAAATTAACCAATATCCTTTATGTGGCGGAGCAGGGACGGAGGCTTGGGGATTCGAAAATACGAATTTGCGCGGTGCATCCAGGGTTGGTGAACTCTGCCTTGGGGGATGAGAATCCTGGTTTCGCGGGTGCGGCATTTCGTGTTTTAAAAAAGGTGTGGGGAAAGAGCAATGAGCAGGGGGCGGATACGGCCGTGTGGTTGGCATCCCGTCTGCAGAAGCCGATCCAAGGGGGGTACTATGCAAATCGTAGGGAGAGGGTTCCGTCGAAAGCAGCGCAAAGTTTAGAAGATGGGCGCCGGATATGGGAAATCAGTCAAAAGGAATTGTGAAATTGAATTTCGGTTCTCTGGAGTTAGCGACTCCGCTTTGTCTCTCTCCCTTAGCGGGCTATACCAATCTGCCTTTTCGCAGGACAGTACGTGAAATTGGAGGGTGCGGTTTGGCGACAACTGACTTGGTGAACGCGCGTTCTCTTCTAGAGAATAATCGTCGGGCCTTGGAGTTGGTGGCTACATCACCAGATGATCGACCATGGGCAGTTCAACTCTTTGGTGCGGTAGCTTCTGAAATGCGGGATGCTGCAAAGAAGTGCGAAGATTTAGGCGCTAACTCTGTTGATATCAACATGGGTTGTCCTGTTCGGAAGGTGTGCAAGGTGGGTGGGGGGTCTGCGATGATGACGGAGTTGACGAAGACCGCGGATTTGGTCAAGGGAATGGTTGGTGCGGTTCAGATTCCTGTAACGGCAAAGATGAGGTTGGGTTGGGATGAAAAAAACTTAACGGCACCCAATCTAGCGAAAGCTTTGGAGGAGGCGGGCGTTGCTGGAATCTTTGTACATGGTCGGACGAGGCAGCAGGGTTTTTCTGGAAGAGTGAGCTTGGAGGGAATTGCGTCAGTGGTTGCGTCGGTTCGAATTCCGGTCATCGGAAATGGCGATGTGACCACTCCAGAGGGAGCGAAACGGATGATGATGGAAACAGGTTGCGCGGGGGTGAGTGTGGGGCGGGGGGCGTTTTACAATCCGTGGATCTTTCGAGCCACAGCTCGCTATTTGGAAACCGGGGATTTGATGGCCGAACCTGATTTTGATGAGCGGGTGAAGGTGATGAGCCGGCATTTGGACCGGAATATTGAATTCTTTGGAGAAGAGCGAGGCTGCGTTCTTTTTCGCAAGGTGATTCCTTGGTATGCAAGGAGATTTGGGCCCTCCAGTGAGTTTAAAAAAGCGGCGGTACGTATTTCATGCCGTTCGGACTATGAGAAAGCGCTGGGGGAGTATCGGGATTGGCGCAAGCAGTTTTTGAATGAAAAGGGGGAACTGCATGGCAAGTTTGCGCCTTCCAGGTTAGAGGCGGTATTTGCAGGTGATCCGTCTGTTGAGCGATCGGAGATTCCTGTTCCCCAAGGGCCAGTGGAGAACTGGTAGGGTAAGGTTTGACTCAACCCCTAGTTTCTTGAAGCCTGCATCGATGATCGATTATTTTCTGTCTAGCTCTGTTATGGCGATCACAGTTTTTAACCAAGTACCGATGGTGCTTTATACCCTGTCTTTCCCGCTTGTGGTGGCTTTAGCGATCGGAATGTATTTTCTTCTCGAATTAGGCTCCCGACTTGGGGTCAAGCACTTACAGCAAGGCAAGGGCCAGTTGAAGGAAACTCTCAGCGTAATCGATGCCCCAATCTTTGCGTTATTTGGTCTTTTAGTGGCTTTCACATTTAACTCTGCACTAAGTCGTTTTGAGGGAAGAAGAAATATGATTGTGGAGGAGGCAAACAATATTGGAACAGCTTATTTACGCCTAAGTCTTCTACCTCCCGACGATTGCCGAGCTCTGCAGCCGCTTTTTCGAGAGTACACGGACTCTAGGATTCGAACTTATCAGTTAATCCCCGATACGCAGGCGGTGGTTGCGGAGTATCAGCGCAGCCAGAATCTTCAAAAGGATATCTGGCGCGAATCTTTGCTCGCTGTATCGAAAAGTCCGACCACTTTGGCAGGGATGCAGTTGATTCCCGCCTTGAATGCAATGATCGACATCACGAATAGCAGAATGTCAGCAATGCAGTTCCACCCTCCGATGGTGATTTTTGGAATGCTACTGGCTTTCTGCCTGATCTCCTCACTTCTAGTTGGATATCAGTTGGCTGGAATGGAGAAGGGGGCAAGAGTGCATAAGCTCCTTTTTATCATGACCATATCGCTGACTTGTTATGTCATTCTTGATATTGAGTATCCTCGTGTGGGCTTGATTCGAATGGATGCGGCGGATGCGATCTTAAGAGATGTCCGAACAAGCTTCGGTAGCCCCACCACAAACCGAGATACTACTAAAGCATTACCAACCGCTATTCGAAATTGAGCTAATCATGGCCTGAGCGGCGTTGATGGCAGCGAGGGGATAGGCTTGGCGCTGGGATTCTGTTTGGTCGCCTTGTACGAAGAAGGTAGTGGTACCGATGACGGTTGTGTTGGGAATCGCATCTTTTTTGTCCTTCAAATTGAAAAGCCGGTATTGAACTGTGACGAGAAGTTGAAATTGGAGAGTTGTTAGAAACTGCGCTGTCGATTGACGGATAGCAATGCGTTCGACTTTTTTGATGGTTACCTCAAGAATCGCATCGCTCTCATCTTTGCGGGCGTGGCGGAAGGTTCCGTCCCGGTCGATTTCCTGGAGGATGGCATTGGTCATAATACCAGGCAGATCAGTCTCATCAGTTTCGTTTTGCGCTGTTGGAACATAGATGACTTTTACGGCTTTGAGGCTGGTCTGTTTGGGGGTGCTTCCCATTTGGTAGGACGCGCAAGCACCCAGCAATAAGGGTAGGAGGGCTAGGTAAGGCCATTTCATGGATTCGGCAGATTACGGGGTTGCGTTTGGGGATTCGATCTAAAACTGATCTTGGATTTGTCGGGTGGGCTTGTTTGTTGCTTTGTTTCCGAGATTAGATCCTCGAGAACACGCTTCCTTTGTCGTGCTTCTTGTCCTTGGGGAGAGTCGGGAGTTTGTGTCAGAACCTCATTGTAATAGACCAAGGCGGCAGGGTAGTTGCCTGCTTTATCATAAAACTTGGCTACGGAGAGGGATCCTCCACTTAACCGCTGTTCCAGCATAATGATATTTTCGGAGGCCTGCTCTGTTTTGTCGCTGCGTTTAAATCGGGCCAGATAATCTTGAAAAGCTTCGATTCCTCTCTGGGCGGCGGTCTGATCGTATTCTGGCTCCCGTGCCGCCTTGCTCCATACATAACCGATTTGGTATTGGGCATCATCGATCAGGTCATTTTTCGGATATTTGTCTAGGAGATCCTCGTAAAACTTTACCGCTTCGGGCCACTTCTTCTGTTTTTCGCGAGCCAATCCGCAGTGAAATGTGGCCAAGGGAGCATAGGAACCAAATGGGGCTGATTTAATAATCGTCTGATAGATTTCCACGACCTTATTCATATCTGCAGGCATAGGAATTTTCCACATCATCTGGTGCTGACCCGCAAGGTAGACATTTCCGATTGCAAACATCCGCTCAATCGCCAAATCCCAGTACTGGTTGGATGCCGTTTCCTCCACCATCTTTTTGTACGCCTTGTAGGCATCCCAGTATTTCGTGAGGTGCTCATACATTTCACCGACTTTATACTGTGCCTCGGCGCGTCGCAGGTCATCGGGGTTTTCTTTGACGAAGGCCTGGTAGATCTTGAGCGCTTGGTCGAAGTATTTTATCGAGTTTGCGTTTGCTTCGCCGCCCCGGCGGTCGGTTTCATCTCTCAATCGCTTTGCCTCCTGCTGTTTTTCTTTGCCCAGCTGGCGGGCAGCTTGTGCGGCTTCCTTGTCTCCTAGTTCGGCCATACGGTCGGCTGAGGCAAAGCTTTCGTCTGCATCGCGCTCGATCTGCTCCACCTGTTCATAGGCTTTTCCGATTGTCTCTGCATTCTTGGCGGTTTGGAGGACATCACTCGCGGTGCCGCGGTTTCCCATAATATCGGATTCAAAGGTAAACCCTTCTCCTGGAGTATAATTTGTAAAATTGAGTGGGATCTTTGTGTTTCCGTCGGCTAGCCAATTCCCCTTGGTGTCGATAAATCCCCATGAGGGACCTTGGAAGTCGCCGTTGAGGAGTCGCGTCCCTATTTGTACGCGTGCTTTTCCTTCCCGAAATCCGTTTTCCACGGCCTCGATCTTAGCGGTGGTATCCTGACGTCCGTCGGTACCGACGCGTGAGGGGGCGCCTTTCTCTGGAAGGGCAGCGGAAATCAGGGCGAGGTCGATGATGACTTTGCCTTGGGGATCCACAAAGTTCCAAACCCCACCTGTAAATTCATTCTCCTCCCGTTTACCGCCTAGGTTGACTGCGGCGAGACCTTGGGAGAAGGGGAGGACCTCTGCGTACTTGGGGGGCACCGTAAAGGTACCGGTGCGGTCGATATATCCCCATAGGCCGTTGACCGAAGCCCCAGCACGATCTTCGGAAAAGAAATACACTTGCTCATATTTGGGCGGGACGGCCATCTCCCCATCCTTGCTAATAAACCCCCATTTGCCCTCCCAGCGGACGGCGGCTAAACCCTGCCGAAAAATACCTGCGCTTTCGTATTTTGGTTCCACAAGAAACTTGCCCGACCGGTTGACAAACCCCCATTTTCCATTTTCCTGAACAGCAGCAGCACCATCACTAAACAAAAAAGCGTTTTCAAACCGGGGTTCGATGACGAACTTTCCCTCTCCGTTGATATACCCCCACTTCCCATCTTTTTTGACTGCAGCCAAAAAATCGGAAAAGGGGAGGGCTGACTCATACTGTGGCTCTAAAACGAATTTTCCAGTGCGGTTGACGTAACCGTATCCACCCCACCAAGCGCGTTTGGGCAGTAGATCGACCCCTGTATCGCCTTGGGATTGTAAAGATTCGGAAGATACGAAAAACGTAACTATCGATAAGATTGATAGGCAATAGGTTAAGTCTTTTCTAACTATCACGGAGTCAATATTTTAACGGGAAGTGCTAATGCGTCAAGCAGGCGAGGAATGAGTGGGAAATGGGGGAAAAATTGGTAAGATAAGTATATGAGTTGTTATTGGAGAATCTATCTCTCGCTGGCGTGCTTACTGGCTGGCGAGTTGAGGGGGGTGGGAGCAACAGAGTTCACAGTGATGGCCTACAACGTAGAAAATCTTTTCGATGTGGATCGAGTTTCCGCGTACGACGATTATTTAGAATCGCCTACAGATGAGAACAGTTATGGGCCTGGCAAGTTGGCTAGAAAGCTGAAGACAATTACAGCCGTTTTAAAAAGCGTGGGGAATGGTCGAGGGCCGGATGTGGTCATCCTGAATGAGCTGGAGGCTGATCACTCCCCTGAATCCAAAGTTTCCGACTTCCCGGAGTTCTTGCGGAAATATTCTGGCACGACGTATGTAAAGATGCTGACCAGTGATCTCACCGACGAGTTACGCGGCATTCCTATTCAGGCGTGGCTATTAAAAGCACTCGAGGATGAGGGCCTGAAAGGATACTCAGTGGTTGTCGGAGATGTCCCTCAAGCTGCACAAAAGCATCAGGATTCGATTACAACTGGGCTCCTCACACGATTTCCGATCGTGTCCAAGAAAACTTGGGAGACTCCCTTTGCGCGTGGAATTTTAGAAACGGAGTTGGAGGTTGGTGGAGCCAAGGTGACGATTTTGGGAAACCACTGGAAAAGTGGCGCAGGAAATCCAGTCATGGAGAATACGCGCCTAGGGAATGCAAAGACGGTACGCGATCGGTTAGATCAGATTCTTCAGGGCAACCCCTCGGCCGATGTTATCCTAGGTGGAGATTTCAATTCTCAATACAACCAAGGTCAAAGGTACTCCTTTATGACGAAGACTGCCCTTCAGGATGTTTTGGGTTCTCAAGGGGATGCCAAAGTTTTGGGCGGGGAGGGTAAGCCGGATCTCTACAATCTTTGGTTCGATGTAGCTCCAGAGAAGCGATACTCGGACGAGTACAATGGTGAGTGGGGGACATTAATGCAGATTATCATCACAGGAGGGTTAGGGGACGGAAAGGGGGTGGATTATGTGCCTGGTAGCTTTCATCAGGTGTTAGTTCCTGGGGTAAATGTTCGCGAGCCAATCGGTCTGCCGTGGCGCTGGACCAACTACGGGCCGGGGTGGGGTGCCAGTGATCATTTTCCCGTGATGGCAACTTTCAGCGTTGGAAATGGAGTGAAGGCCGTTGGTGGAGTGACGCCCCAAAGCTCCTTGCCGCAAAAAGAAGCGGTTCTCGTAGGATTTGATCGGGTTGATCGAAGCAAGCTTCGGAACGCTTCGGTTTTGCAAAGCGCCTCTAAGGAGGAGTTGGCTCGTGCGATTGGTGAGTATTTTTTGGTGGAGGGGACCCTATCAAAAATTCGCCCTTTAGAGATTGAGGTGGGTGGAAAACCCTATTCCCTGCATTCGTATAATAAAAATTTAAAAGATGCAATCCGGGTGATGGCCAAAGGGAGTCAGGTGAAAGTTGTGGGAGAGCTAGGAGTCTACAAGGGAAAGCTTCAGTTTATCATCCAAGACTCAAGTTGGATTAAGTAGGGTCAGCGGCGATCTGCCTCAAGGGTGAGGCGATGGAGATGTTGTTCCACTTGGGGCGTGAGTTGGTTCCATTGAAAACGCCATGACCAGTTTCCCTCTTCACGACCGGGCACATTCATACGTGCAGTGGAGCCAAGCCCAAGAACATCCTGCAGAGGGTATATGGCTGTATTCGCAGGGGATCGTAGGGCAAGACCGATCATATCCCAATGGATCTGAGATCCGTTGCAGGAAAGGTAGGTTCGCACGTTGTGCTGTTCGCGCCTGATCTGATCTGCGCTTCTTGTGGAGTCTTTGCCAGGCTCACTTTGGTACCAACCGACGGTCGTGTCGTTATCGTGTGTCCCGGTATATACTGCGCAGTTTGCTGGATAACTTTCCGGTCGGAATGACTCGGCTTTGGGGTCATCCCCAAAGGCAAATTGGAGAATCCTCATTCCTGGGAAACCGAGAGAGTCACGCAGTTCATCGACTTCTTTGGTGATGACCCCCAAGTCCTCGGCCAAAATGGGGAGGTCTCTCAGCGCGTGCCGTGCAGCATCGAAAAGTTTTCGGCCGGGCCCTGACATCCAGCGACCTCGGATGGCGGTCTTCTCATGTGCCGGAATCTCCCAGTTCGCTTCAAAACCTCTAAAATGGTCGATTCGGACAATATCGTATAGTTCCAGAGAGCTTTTTAGTCGCGAGATCCACCAAGCGAAGTTTTCCTTTTCGTGAATCTCCCATCGATAGAGAGGATTCCCCCACCGCTGTCCCGTCTGACTGAAGTAGTCGGGGGGGACGCCTGCAATGACGGAGGGTTGACCGTCCTTTCCCATGAAGAAAAGGTCGGGTCGGCACCAAACGTCTGCACTGTCATGGGCAACAAAGATAGGAATATCTCCGATCATAGAGATGCCACGCTTCTTGGCCTCTTGGCGCAGAAAGTTCCACTGGTGGAAAAAGAGAAATTGGAGAATCGTGGAATACTTCATTTCCGAAGAGTATTTCTTCTGGGCAGACGAAATGGCCGAGGCTTGGCGTTGGCGAAGAGTTTCGGGCCATTGTACCCAGGGTCCACCGCCGTACTCCTTTTTAAGAGCGCAAAAAAGGGTGTAGTCGTTTAGCCAATCTCTCTCTTTTTCGCAGAATTGCATCCAGCCAGCTTTTAAGGCGGGAGAGGCGCGACGAGCAAAAGACTTAGCGACTTTGTCGAGGATTTTAGAGCGCGCGAGAAGAACAGGGCCGTAATCCACTCGGTCTTCTGGGAAAAGAGGAAAATCTTTTAGATCTTCTTCACGCAAGAGGCCCTCATTTCGAAGTGAATCAAACGAGATGAGCATCGTGTTTCCAGCAAAGGTAGAGAGCGTTTGGTAAGGGGAATCTCCATAGCCCGTGGGACCAAGAGGAAGGACCTGCCATAGCCTTTGGGACATGCTGTTGAGGTGAGCCAGCCAACGGTGAGCTTCTGGACCAATCTCGCCAATGCCGAATCGCCCAGGAAGGGAGGTTGGGTGAAGCAGAATTCCGGCTGAACGGGGTAGTGGCATATTGGGATTTTTTATCGCAAAAAGAGCCAACCCGCCAACGCAAGGATTGGAATCAGGATCGGCAGAGTGAACTGCAGAATGTATCCGAAAAAGGAGGGCATCCTGATCTTGGATGATTCCGCAATCGACTTGACCATGAGATTCGGGCCATTGCCGATATAGGTGGCGGCACCAAAGAAAACGGCGCCAAGGGATATCGCTGCAAGTGTGGCAGGATCTTGCATGGCAAAGCGGGCGACCTCGGCTTGGTCGAAGAGATGAAGAACGGGCTCATGGAGGTTCAAGGCGAGGGTGAGGAATGTTAAATAGGTGGGTGCATTATCCAGAAAGGATGAAAGGAAGCCTGTCATCCAGTAGTATTGGAGGTTGGAGGGGTGCCCAAGGTTGTGGGCGGAGGAATTTAGAGTGTGGATCACCGGAATTAAGGTGGAGAAAATTGCAAAAAAGAGCCAGGCCACCTCTTTGAGAGGCTCGAAAGTAAACTCATTCCTTTGTCGAATAATTGGGGTGGTGAAGTAGTAAGAGGCTAAGGCTGCGCCAATCATAATTCCGTCAGACATAAACCAGGGAACGCCCGACCCGCGTATGAGGACTGCAAAAAGGATCAAGCCGAGAAAGGTTATGTTTTTCCAGCCATCGATTTGGAAGGTCTCATGCTTGGTCTCTTTTTCTTGAATCGGCTTTGGGGCTCGAGCGAAGTTGAGGCGGTCGAACACGTAGAAGGCAGCTAGAACAAGGCCGACGACAAAGAGCCATTCCACCCATAATTTTTGCAGAGTCCAAAAGAAGGGGACGCCGCGAAGGTATCCAAGAAAAAGGGGAGGATCGCCGATGGGGGTTAAGCAACCCCCGATATTGGCTACGACAAAGATAAAGAAAACGATATGAAAACCAGTAATGCGGTATCGATTCATCCGAATCCACGGCCGGATGAGTAGCATAGCAGCACCAGTTGTTCCCAGAACGTTGGCCAAGAGGCCCCCGACACAAAGAAAGACAACGTTTCGAAACGGTGTAGACGCACCTGCGATTCCAATTCGTATCCCACCTGAAACCACGAAAAGAGATCCGATGAGGGAGATAAAGCTTACGTACTCCTCCAAGGCGGCTGTGACTGGCGCTACGGCACCTTGAAGCAGGAGGTAGTATCCGATCACGGTCAGGGCCAGGGTGACGCTGATTGCGGGGTATCGCCTATGCCACCATGAGGCAAATAGGAGGGGGCAAAGCGCTATTCCGACTATTAGGAGTAGGAAAGGGGCTAGCATCCAAAGGGGAGGGGGGGCGCCCATATTCATAGCAGCAAGAAGCATCCTTCTTGGATGCAGAGAGTTAATAGCAGGGTCAAGCGGGACTGATTCCTCTCCCCCTAGTCTTGCCCTCCTCAAAACCCTGACTACCTTCACCTATGTCGATGAGCACCAGTGAACTTGGCTACAATTCGAAGGTGGAGGGAAACGTGGTTCTGACCACCCTTGATGCTGCGGTCAATTGGATGAGAAAAAATTCGCTTTGGCCCATGCCAATGGGCTTGGCCTGTTGTGCCATTGAGTTGATGGCCTCCGCATCCAGTCGATTTGATATCGCTCGATTTGGGGCTGAGGTGATGCGCTTTTCCCCACGGCAATCGGATCTGATGATTGTTGCTGGCACGGTGACCTATAAAATGGCCCTTGCGACGAAACGTGTGTGGGATCAGATGGCTGAACCGAAGTGGTGTATTGCCATGGGGGCATGCGCAAGCACGGGCGGCATGTATCGGAGTTATGCGGTACTTCAAGGAATCGATCACCTGATACCAGTGGATGTCTATATTTCTGGTTGTCCTCCTCGCCCAGAAGCGGTCTTAGAAGGTTTAATGAAACTGCAGGACAAGATTGCTCACAGTCGCGGGGTGGTGTTGGGTCAAAAACAGGTGGCATGAGTATGGGGCAGGATGTGTTGATCGAGGAAATCGTTCCTGGCGCGGAAAAGCTGCCCGACTTTCGCGGTGAATCCAGCTGGGTCGTAGCGAAAGAAAAGCTCCCTGAGTTGATGACGTCACTCAAGGCAAAGGGCTTCACCTATCTCGTGGATCTGACCGCTGTGGATCATCACGGAACCGACCCCCGTTTCGAAGTGGTCTATGAATTGTGTAATCTAAGACACAAGAAGCATATACGGATTAAGACGAAGGTTGCTGAGGGGGACGCGGTTCCCACGGTTTCGAACATTTGGAGGACGGCGGATTGGCATGAGCGCGAGGCATGGGACATGGTGGGAGTGCGTTTTGCTAATCATCCCGATCTACGCCGGATTCTGATGTGGGATGGGTATCCCCATCACCCCCTACGAAAGGATTTTCCATTAGAGGGGCTACCCACAGAGATGCCCGATATTGCCTTCACCTCGAAGGCTCCGCTTGAGGGCGGTCCCTTTGTGACAAGCTCTGCATCTTTAACCCAAGATCGGGAGCCCCGTGCTCATCCAGCCGAGGAGGGATCGGTATGAGCACAACAACTCTGGAGTTTGGCGACACGCTCGCCCGTACGGCGGAATGTGAAGATGTGGGAGAGAAGCTAGTTCTCAATATTGGCCCTTCCCATCCCAGCACCCACGGAGTTTTGCGTCTCGTTCTCGAGTTGGATGGAGAGGTGATCACGAAAGTGGATACGGATGTTGGCTATCTCCACAGGGGGGATGAAAAAATTGCAGAAAATATGACTTGGAATCAGTTTGTGCCTTACACCGACCGACTGGATTACATGGCACCGCTGGCTAACAATGTTGCGTATGCTTGTGCGGTTGAAAAGCTGATGGGTTTTGAGTTACCCCCGCGGGCCAAGGTGACCCGCGTTATTTGTTGCGAGCTGGCTCGTATCTCAGCCCATCTTTTGGGATTAGGGGCTTTCGCCATGGATGTGGGAGCTATGACTATGTTTCTCTACACCTTTACGGAGCGGGAAAAGATTTACAATTTGATCGAACTTCTTACGGGAGCTCGCTTCACCACAAGCTTCACGCGGGTGGGTGGCCAGACGCGTGATATTCCGCCCGGTTTCCTTGAGGGGGTCACGGAGTTCTGTATGCAGTTTCCGGGGCGTTTGGATGAGTTTGGGAGCATGCTAAACCGAAACAGGATTTTTGTAGATCGGACCAAAGATTTGGGAATCATTCCTGCTGACATAGCACTGGATTACGGGCTGACTGGGCCCAATTTGCGTGGGTCGGGCAATCCGTATGATGTTCGTCGCACCTTTCCCTATTTAGATTATCAGACGTATGACTTTGAGGTTCCTGTGGGTTCCACAGGAGATTGCTATGATCGATTTGCTGTTCGGATGGAGGAGATGAGGCAGAGCATCCTCATCTTACGGCAAGCGGTGGCCAAGATGCCGGGCGGCGCCTGGCAAGTGCATGACCCGAAAAATGTTCTCCCAGCTAAGGATAAAGTCCTTACGAAGATGGAGGAGCTGATCCACCAGTTCTTGGTCGTGACCCAAGGGCCAGATGCCCCGGTTGGAGAGATTTATTTCGGAGCCGAAAATCCTAAAGGGGAGCTTGGATTCTACCTCAACAGTCGTGGAGGGGGAGTGCCGTACAGACTCAAGATTCGGGCTCCGTCATTCTGCAACTTGAGCATCTTGAATCATCTTTTGCCGGGCCATACGGTCAGTGATGTTCCTGCGATCTTGGGAAGTTTTGATTTTGTGATGGGGGAGTGTGATCGATGAGCACTCCTCTCCAAGCCGGCATGGAAAGCACTGTCAAACCTGAGAGTGGCGAGGTTACCCCTGCAATGGAGGCTAAGGCAGATGACCTCGTCAGCCGCTACCCGGTATCGAAACGAAGCGCTGTTCTTCCCCTTCTGCACCTTTGGCAGGAGACTTTTGGATACATTGGACCGAGGGGAGTGGAGTGGATTGCAAAAAGATTATCCCTCCAGGAGATTCAGGTGTTGGAGCTAGTGACCTTTTATCCTTGGTTCCGGCAGAGACCGTATGGGAAGTTCCACTTCCGTGTGTGTCGAACCCTGCCATGTGCACTGGGGGGTTCGGGAAAGACATTTGCCACATTGCAAAAGCTAATGAATCTCAAGTCGGATGGGCACGAAGGTGCGATGGTGAGTGAAGATGGAAGATTTTCTCTGGAGTATTCGGAGTGCCTGGCGTCCTGTGGCACGGCTCCAGTGATTTTGCGTAACGATGAGTTTCATCAAGCAGTGGACGAAAAACGCGCCACTGAGTTGGTGGCAGGGTGCAAATAAGGGTTCATATGGCATTTACCGAACAGCGCCTGATTTTTAAGCATATCGATGTGCCAGGATACACCCGTGACATCACCTGCTACCAAAAGCATGGCGGGTACGAGATGTTGAAAAAGGGGTTAACGATGGGAGGTCCTGCGATTCGGGAGGAAGTGAAGAAGAGCCAGTTGCGTGGTCGTGGCGGAGCAGGTTTTCCAACAGGAACCAAGTGGAGCTTTATTGATCCCACCAAGGTTACGAAACCGATCTATTTAATTTGTAACGCAGATGAGTCAGAACCTGGAACATTTAAGGATCGGCAGATTATCTACAAAGATCCGCACCAACTGATCGAGGGGATGATCCTAAGCTGCTTCGCGAACGGGGTGAAATTGGCTTACCTTTATATTCGTTGTGAGTTTACTGAGGGATGGAAGATTTTGGAGAACGCAATTGAGGAGGCCAAAGCGGCAGGTTTTCTCGGAAAGAATATCTTAAAAAGCGGCTATGATTTGGAGATCTATGTCCATCGTGGGGCCGGGGCTTATATTTGTGGGGAGGAGACCGGTTTGATCGAATCGCTGGAGGGGAAGAGAGCTTATCCCAGAATCAAGCCCCCCTATTTCCCGGCGGTGTTAGGCCTTTATATGTGTCCTACTATCGTTAACAACGTGGAGACCCTTTGCAACGTGAAGCACATTGTGGAGATGGGAGGTGATGCTTACGCCAAAATCGGTCGCCCCAACAACACTGGAACACGATTGCTTTGTGTGAGTGGGGATGTGGTCAAACCTGGATATTATGAGTTTCCATGTGGGGCGATCACTCTGGGTCAGCTGATTTACAACGTCTGCGGGGGCATACCCAACGGACGCAGATTGAAGGCGGTCATCCCTGGGGGATCGTCGGCCAAAGTGTTACGTGCAGGCGAAGTTTATAAGATCAAAGAGAAAGATTCCCAAGGCAATATGGTTGATCGGGACGTTAAATTGGATGATCTCCGGATGGACTTCGATAGCTTGGCGGCGGCTGGCAGTATGGCTGGATCAGGCGGAGTGATCGTGATGGATGATTCCCGAGACATGGCGGAGTGTTTAGCAAATATCTCGACCTTCTATGCCCACGAGTCGTGCGGGCAGTGCACACCCTGTCGTGAGGGGGTCCTTTGGTTGAAAAAGATTCTCAGTCGTATCGCCGATGGGCAGGGAAGAGATAATGATCCCGACCTTCTCAAGGATGTGGCGGATCGTATTGCCGGCCGAACGATTTGTGCATTTGGTGAGGCGGCGGCATGGCCTGTGCAAAGTTTCCTTGGAAAGTTTAAAGAGGAGTTTCAGCTTCGGATTCGTAGGAATGGGGCGGCGGCAAAACGGGATACTGTATCCCTCACTCACTAAGAACGATGAGTTGCTGCTCTACTCATGCGATGAATCCTTGGAACCACGATGTGGCCAAGGACGAGAAGGATCTGATCGATGTTCAAGTGGACGGAGTCTGGATGCTGATGCCCCGTGGATTGAACGTGGTCGAGGTTGCGCACAGGTCTAAGAAGTTTATCCCACACTACTGTTACCATCCCAAGTTGTCTGTGGTTGGAAACTGTCGGATGTGTCTCTTTGAAATGGGAACACCCAAGATGGGGCCTGATCGTAAACCGATTTTGGGTCCAGACGGAAAGCCTGAGATCGCTTGGATGCCTCGTCCGCAAATCGGTTGCGCAACGGGAATCACTCCAGGAATGGGAATCAGAACCGACTCAGCGCTCGTCAAGGATTGCAGAAATGGGGTGATGGAGTTTCTTTTGATTAACCATCCTTTGGACTGCACAATTTGCGATCAAGCAGGGGAGTGCAAGTTGCAGGAGTTCTCGGTTGAGTACGGAACGGGAGAGAGTCGTTTTGTGGAGCAAAAGGTCAGAAAACCGAAGAATGTGGATTTAGGTGAGAGGATCGTTTTGGATGATGAACGTTGTATTCTTTGCTCCCGTTGTATTCGCTTCTCCAGCGAAGTCGTGAAGGATGATGTTCTTGGTTTCGTCAACAGAGGGAGTCACAGCACGTTAACCGCGTACCCAGGCAAGAGATTCAATAATGCCTACTCGTTAAACACTGTGGACCTTTGCCCTGTGGGGGCTCTGACCAGCAAAGATTTCCGTTTTCAAATGAGAGTTTGGTTTCTGAAGGAGACAAAAGGTCTATGCACGAGCTGTGGAACGGGCTGCAACATCACCTTAGGCTCCCGAGAGGGGAAGGTGCGTCGGCTTACGCCGCGCGAAAATGAATCGGTGAACTCACAGTGGATGTGTGATTACGGACGTCTCAATTTTCACTATTTAGATTCGAAGGATCGGCTTCATCGTCCTCTGTTGCGAGCTGCAGGGGAGCAGTTTCCCGGAACTTGGGGTGACGCCATCCAACGTTCGGCGGAGGCTTTGAAGAAAGTGAATCCGGAAGAGTTGGCAGTCGTTGCCTCGGCACGCCTGACAAATGAGGAGCTTTTCGTTCTTTCGAGATTCTTGCGTGAGCTGGGGGTAACACGTGTCGATATGGTGCCTCATCAGGGGCAAGGGGATTCGTTTCTTAGGAGTGGCGATGCAAATCCGAACTCCCGCGGGGCTGAACTTTTGGGGCTTTCGTCTGGAGGAAGAAAGTTCGGCACTTGGGGGGCGGAGATTGCTTCAGGAAAGATTCGCGGGCTACTAATCTTTGGAGGGGAGGATGTCGTCGCCGCTGGAATTCCTGCGAGTGCTTTGCAATCGCTGGATGTGCTTCTTTTTTCTGGAATCCTTGCAAATGGGACCTCTCGCTTGGCCCATGTGGCCCTACCTGCAGCTGCGACAGCTGAGAAAACTGGATCGATGGTGAATGTTCACGGAAGGCTGCAGCGAATGACTCGAGCAGTTCCTGCGCCTGGGGAGGCTCGTGAGGATTGGACGATTATTCGGGATCTGCGTGAGGCATGTACGGGGGGGAACTCCCTCCACTCAGTTGAGGACGTGTGGAAAGCAATGGGGGCTGAAGTAACGCAGTTTGCAGGATTGAGTTGGGCAAAGATTGGTGATTTAGGGGTTCAAATCGAAAACGATTTAGGGGCGATTCATGAAAAGTCCGTTAAGGCTTAGTTTGTGCGTACACCTCTTATCGTACTATTGAGTAGCATTTCGTTTTTATCGGCAGGTGAGACGCCCGCACACGACGTGCAGACATCTCTTTCAAGGTCAGGGTGGAAGCAGATTTATGACAGCAAGACTTAATGGCACCACTTGTGCCACTCAAAAGTTTTAGTAAGATCCAGTCATGTCGATAGCCTTATCAACCCCGCGGAACTTTACTCCTGGAGACACGAAGGAGGAGTTGATCAAAGTAGCCAAAGATGGTCTGGACGTAATTCAGGACCTTCCTCGCTATGCAAAAGAGGGCGTACAAGCTATTGCGGCGGATGACTTTATGCGGTTCAAGTGGTATGGGGTGTACCAGCAGAAACCGAAGGAGGATGGCTACTTCATGCTGCGGACCCGAATTCCTGGGGGTCAGCTCAATCCTGCTCAATTGCGGGAGATTGCGGCGCTAACCGATCAGTTTGCCCATGGTTTTGGGGATGTGACGACTCGACAGACAGTTCAGCTCCATTGGCTTCGGATTGAGCAGTTTCCCGAAATTTTCAAGAGGTTGGAATCGGTTGGAATTACCTGCAGCGGTGCTTGCGGTGATATTGCCAGAAATGTTGTGGGCTGCCCTGTCGCCGGTATTGATCCTGATGCAATCTCAGATGCCACAGCAGAGCTTCGGGCCGTGGATGCCCACCTCACGAACAACAGCGAATTTTCCAACCTACCGAGGAAGTATAAATTATCGATTTCGGGTTGCCGAATCATGTGTACTCAGCCCGATATTAACTGTGTGGGAGTATTTGGCTTAGAACGTGGAAAAGAAAAGGGGTACGGAATTAAGGTAGGCGGGGGACTATCCTCGGCACCTCATCTGGCGCAAACTCTGCCCGTTTTCTTAAAGCCTGAAGATATTCTTCCCATGGCTCACTATACGTCAGTGATCTATCGAGATCACGGGTTTCGGGATAAACGGGCAAGGGCGCGACTAAAGTTCTTAATGGCCGATTGGGGTGCAGAAAAGTTTCTTTCAGAGGTGGAGCGGGTGGCGGGGCGAAAATTTGAAAGGCATTCTGACTTTGTCTTTCCTGAAAATCCTGAGTCTGACCACGTTGGGGTTCATGCTCAGATTCAAAAGGGTTTCTACTGGGTAGGGGTATGCCTAGCTGGGGGTCGCCTCACGGGGCAGCAGATGCGGATGATTGCCGATCTCTCAGAAAAGTATGGAGAAAAAGGCAAGGTGGGGATTCGGGGAACGAATAAGCAGAATCTCGTCATCGTGAATATTCCTGAAAAAAATGTCGAGGCGCTAAAAAAAGATTTGGTTGCTGCAGGCTTAGTCGTTGAACCGAGCAATTTTCGCAAGGGTTGCGTTTCCTGCACTGGGATCGAGTTTTGCAACTTGGCCGTAGGCGAAACAAAGAACCGGATGATTCGAATGGTGGGAGAGCTCGAGGATCTTTGTTCGTATTATCAAGATCAGGTTCGGATCCACTTTAGTGGATGTCCGAGCTCATGCGGGCAGCATCAGATTGCGGATATCGGTTTTCGTGGGGCCACTCGGACGGTGGATGGAGTGAAGAAAGAGTGTTTTGACATGTTCCTTGGAGGAAAAACGGGTGCGGATGCCCGATTTAATGTTCTCATCCAACCCAAAGTTCCTTACGAAGAGGTTCACCACTACATCGACAAAGTTCTCAAGGCATACCAGACCAAGAAAAATGGTACCGAGACATTGACTCGGTGGCTGGGGCGGAGTTCTAAAGACGATTTAAAAGCGATCTTTTCGGAAACAAACGGCACGACGACGGTTTGACCAAACTCGCGTTTGGCGGGAACATATACCTTCCCTTGAAGAAGGGGTTATGAGTCCTTCTATTGTTACATCGAACAAGTTGAATTTGCAGTCTCACCCTGTCGATGAGGTGGGAATCCGCGAACGAGTGGCGCGCCTGGCTACGCGGAGCATTAAAAAAGCCTCAAAAGTGGAGGGTCTTAAGTTGGCCCTCTCGATGGTGGACCTCACTACTCTGGAAGGAGCAGATACGCCCGGGAAAGTCCGGCAACTTTGCACCAAGGCCATCCATTTGCATTCAGGTCGAAAGGATTTGCCGATGGTAGCGGCAGTCTGTGTTTATCCGACGATGGTTCGAATCGCTCGGAAAACACTGGAGGGAACTCCAATTCAGGTGGCGGCGGTCGCAACCGCGTTCCCTAGTGGGATGAATCCTCTGGCAGTGAAGTTGGAGGACACTCGTTATGCGGTGGCGGAGGGAGCGCACGAGATCGATATGGTCATCTCTCGTGGAGATTTTCTGCGGGGTGATTATGGTCGGGTAGCCGACGAAATTGAGCAGGTGAAAGAGGCCTGCGGGAAAGTCCATTTAAAGGTGATCTTAGAGACAGGGGAATTGGGAACGCTCGATCGGGTGCGATTGGCTAGCGATATTGCCATGCAATCGGGGGCTGACTTTATTAAAACCAGCACGGGAAAGATTCAGCCTGCGGCCACTCCGGAAGTGGTTCTGGTCATGTTGCTGGCGATTAGTGACTTTTATCGCAAGACAGGGAAAAAGATCGGAATGAAGCCTGCGGGGGGCATTGCCAATGCCAAAGCTGCCCTGAATTTGCTGATTATGGTCCGGGAAATCCTCGGCCCTGCTTGGTTAACGCCCGATCTGTTTCGGATTGGGGCGAGCAAACTTCCCAATGACATGCTGATGCAACTGGAAAAAGAGCGGACTGGGGTGTATCAAGGACAGGACTACTTTTCTAATGACTGAAACAAAAAATCCCACAAAAGGTTCCAATTGGAGCTATGCGCCTTCGCCTGAAAGCTCGGACCACTTCAAGCTAAAGGATCAGTACGGTCTCTTTATTGGTGGAAAGTTCGTTCCTGCAGCTTCTGGAAAGCGTTTTTCTACAATCAACCCTGCGACTGAAAAGGTCTTGGCTCATGTGGCGGACGCGGGAGAAAAGGATGTGGATAAAGCGGTTCGGGCTGCGCGGACCGCGTATGAAAAGGTCTGGCGAAAGATGTCGGGTCGGGAGCGAGGCAAATACTTATATCGGATAGCACGGATTATTCAGGAGAGGTCAAGGGAGTTGGCAGTAGTGGAGTCGATGGACGGGGGGAAACCGATTCGGGAATCACGGGATTTGGATGTTCCTCTAGCTACAGCGCACTTTTTCTATCACGCGGGTTGGGCGGACAAGTTGCCATACGCTTTTCCCGGAAAAGCGGTCCGACCGATCGGGGTGGCTGGACAGATCATTCCTTGGAACTTTCCTCTTTTGATGGTGGCTTGGAAAGTGGCTCCTGCTTTGGCCTGTGGAAACACCGTGGTACTGAAGCCTGCAGAGACAACTCCACTGACGGCATTGCTCTTTGCGGAAATTTGCCAGGAGGCAGGTCTTCCCGACGGAGTGTTTAACTGTATTACGGGTGCAGGTTCGACGGGTGCGGCTTTGGTCAAGCATCCTGGATTAAATAAGGTGGCGTTCACTGGATCGACCGATGTGGGGAAGGCGATCCAGAAGTCGCTCGCAGGTCGAACAACCAAGTTAACCCTCGAGCTGGGAGGCAAGGCAGCAAACATTATCTTTGAAGATGCCGCGATTGACCAAGCGGTGGAGGGGATTATTAATGGAATCTTCTTCAACCAAGGCCACGTGTGCTGCGCGGGTTCGAGGCTTTTGGTTCAGGAAAGTGTGGAAAAAGAGGTGGTAGCCAAACTAAAGGCGCGGATGGCACATTTGATTGTCGGAGACCCTCTGGATAAGAACACCGATATCGGAGCGATTAATTCCAAGGCCCAGTGCGATCGGATTCAGGATTACCTCAAAGTAGGACAGGAAGAGGGGGCGGAACTTTTTCAAACGAACTGCCCGATTCCTGATAAGGGATATTTCATCCGTCCCAGCTTTTTCACAAAAGTGGCCCAGTCTCACCGAATTGTTCAGGAGGAGATTTTTGGCCCAGTACTAGCGATCCAGAGCTTCCGAACCCTGAATGAGGCCTTGGAAAAGGCGAACAATACGCCGTACGGTCTTTCGGGAGGTGTTTGGACCGATAAAGGTGCTAAAATCTTTAAGGTTACACGTGGAATTAGGGCGGGTGTCATATGGGCGAACACATTTAACAAGTTCGATCCTGCATCCCCGTTTGGTGGGTACAAAGAAAGTGGATATGGGCGTGAAGGGGGACGGCACGGATTGCGTCCTTATGTGGAGCTTTCATGAGTCGTAACGGAACCAGTGCAAGTAACGCACGCTTGGATGTTCGCAAGACGTACAAAATGCTCATTGGCGGTGCTTTTGTCCGGTCGGAGTCCGGTCGGGCCTTGGATGTGGAGGCGCCAGGTGGGAAATGGCTGGGGCATGTGTGCCGTGCTTCGCGAAAAGATTTTCGGAATTCTGTGGTGGCGGCTCGAAAAGCGGCAGACGGTTGGGCGGGTACTTCTGCCTATTTGAAAGGTCAGATCCTTTATCGCGCTGCAGAGATGCTGGAGGGGCGGGCCTCTGGTTTCCGTGATGTTTTGCAGTCGATTGGGCTCTCTTTACCGGCTGCCAAGGCAGAGGTATCCGCAGCGGTTGATCTCCTAGTATATTACGCAGGTTGGTCGGATAAGTATTTGCAGATCTTTGGATCTGTGAATCCAGTATCATCGCCGCACTTCAATTTTTCCGTAACCGAGCCGATGGGGGTGGTGGCCTATATCGCGGGGGAGAAAAGACCTCTCCTTGATTTGGTTTCTGGAATCGCCCCGATTGTCGTTGGAGGTAACGCCGTGATTGCGCTTTCGACAGGTCGTTCCGCGGTCGCAGCGATGGAGTTGGGGGAAGTATTAGCGACTTCGGATATTCCCCATGGGGTTATCAATCTGCTTTGTGGGCTTAGGGAGGAGTTAGTCGGGCAGATGTCCAGCCACATGGATGTAAACGCTTTGGTCGTTCAGGGAGGCGATGAGAAGGAGCACACGGCCAGTCGCGAGGCCTGTGCCCTTAACTTAAAGAGATTCTTTCCTCGGGAAGCGAATGGGAGAGGGGATGAGGACCCTTATCGAATTCTAGATACGATGGAAATCAAGACCACGTGGCATCCCATTGGCGGTTAGGGCAATGGAGCGAGACTAGAGCAGGCGATTCGAACGCTTTTTGTAGTCATTGATCAGCTGATTGGTGGAGGAGTCGTGGGTGGTAATCGGGCCAGGTGAGGAGAGTTCGGGTTCGATCTTTTTTGCGAGTTGTTTTCCAAGTTCGACACCCATCTGATCGTACGAGTTGATGTTCCAAATAGCACCTTGCACGAAAATCTTGTGCTCATAAAGGGCGATCAGACTGCCGAGGGTTTTGGGGTCGAAGCGCTGCACGAGAATCGAGTTGGTTGGGCGATTCCCCGGAAAGACCTTGTGTGGGATGAGTTTTTCCAAGGCCTCGCCTTTTAGGCCCTCTTGGGTGAGCTCGGTGCGTGCTTCGGATTCGGTTTTACCCTTCATGAGGGCTTCGGTTTGGGCAAAGAAGTTGGCCAAAAGGATGTCGTGGTGGGCTCCCATCGGATTGAAGGTCTCCACGGAGGCAAGAAAGTCGCAGGGTATGAGCTTGGTGCCTTGGTGGATGAGTTGATAGAAGGCGTGCTGCCCATTGGTGCCGGGTTCACCCCAGATAACCGGGCCGGTGCTCCAAGTGACGGGTTTACCATTTCGATCTACGCCTTTACCGTTGCTTTCCATATCACCCTGCTGGAAGTAGGCAGGGAAGCGGTGAAGGTACTGATCGTAGGGAAGGATGGCGTGGGTCTGAGCGTCGTGGAAGTTGTTGTACCAGATGCCAAGTAAGGCAAGGGTCATCGGCAGGTTCTGCTCAACGGGTGTTTTTAAAAAGTGTTCATCCATTTCGTGAGCCCCTGCGAGAAGCTCTGCAAAGCGATCATATCCAATGGAGAGAGCGATACTCAGCCCGATGGCGGACCAGAGGGAGTAGCGACCACCGACCCAATCCCAGAAGGGAAACATGTTTACCGGATCGATGCCGAATTTCTTTACAGCCATTTCGTTCGTGGAGAGAGCAACAAAATGTTTAGCGATGTGCTTTTCGTCGCTTGCATCCTTGAGAAACCAGGAGCGAGCGGAGTGGGCGTTGGTCAGGGTTTCCTGAGTGGTGAAGGTTTTGGAAGCGACGAGAAAGAGAGTGGTGGAGGGTTTGCAGATCCGAAGGACTTCGACCAGCTGGGTGGAGTCGATATTGGAGACAAAGTGCATCTTCAGATCTCGGCGAGCAAACGGCTTGAGGGCTTCCGTGACCATGACGGGGCCTAGGTCCGATCCGCCGATGCCGATGTTGACGATGTCGGAAATAGGTTCGCCTTTATAGCCTTTCCATAATCCGGAGCGGACTTGCTCGGAAAAATCCTTCATGTGCTGGCGGGTAGCCTCGACCTCTGGCATCAGGTCTTTGCCCTCGACGATCAGGGGTTGATTAGCAGGGCGACGAAGAGCGATATGAAGGACAGCACGATTTTCAGTAAGATTGATTTTATCGCCGCGAAACATTCGATCTCGGAGCTCATCCACTTTGGCCTCTTGGAGAAGCTGGCGGAGGAGTTTGAGAGTTTCTGGGGTAATGCGGTTTTTGGAATAGTCCAGAAAGAGATCATTCCAGCGATGGGAGAAAGCCGTGGCACGATTTGGGTCTTGGGCGAACAGATCTCGCATGGGAGACACAGATTCCGCGTGGTCCGCTAGTGCTTTCCAAGAAGGGAGATCGATCGGGGATCGCATTTCGAAATCATGAACTAAAGGTTTGTTTGGGTGAAGGTGTTTTATGGGGGTGTGACTGCTTGTAGTATTATGCGGACTTCGTGATACTGCCTCGATGAATTCAAAGATTAATATTCAATACTTGGGTCACTCCTGTTTTTTGATCACCGCTTCAAAGGCCAAGATCCTGATCGACCCTTTTTTGACGGGGAATCCCAAAGCTGCGGCTAAGGCGAAAGACGTTGAGTGTGACTTTATTTTGGTGAGTCATGCTCATGCGGATCACTACGGGGACGCAGTTTCGATTGGGAAACGGACCGGAGCTACTCTGATAGCGGTTTATGAGCTGGCTCTCCATGCGGGAGCTCAAGGAGTTAAAGTCGAGCCGCTGGGGTGTGGTGGAGGAAAAGACTTTTCCTTCGGCAGGGTTCAGTTGACGATAGCTCATCATACTTCGTCTGTGGATGGACCAAGTGGTCCGGTGATGCTGGGCTCACCCGTAGGCTTCCTAATTCGGATTGAGGGAAAAACGATCTACTTTGCTGGGGACACGGCCCTGACCATGGATATGCAACTTTTGGGGGAGCGAAAACAGATCGATCTCGCGATGTTGCCGATCGGTGATCATTTCACAATGGGTCCAGAGGATGCAGCGGAAGCGGTTCGGATGTTGCGACCGAAGTTGACCATCCCGATGCACTATAACACTTTTGAAGCGATTCAGGTGGATCCTGGGGTGTTTGTTCGTGAAGCCGGTAAGCACGGATATCAGGTCGAGGTAATGCAGCCCGGCGCAAGCCTCACAGTATGAGAAACAGTGAACTAACGGGATTTTCCGAACGAGGCGGAAACCTTGAGAGCTACGCCCCCACGGGCGGCAAATTCCCCCGTCACGACGGCATGGGCTGGTGAGACAGCTCGGACGAGGTCATCCAAGATCCGATTGGTGACTGCCTCGGCAAAGGATCCAGTATTTCTGAAAGAGTGTAGATAAAGTTTCAGGGATTTACTTTCCACGCATTTCTTTTTTGGAGTGTAGCGAATCGTGATGGTGGCGAAGTCGGGTTGGCCTGTGACGGGGCAGAGGGAGGTGAATTCAGAAGTAGAGAAAGTGATTTCAAAAGGGCGACCCGGTTTTGGATTAGGGAAGGTTTCCAGTCGGGCAAGGGAAGGGTTCGCCGGCACGGAGACTTTGCGACCGAGAAGAGATAGTTGGGACATATCTGGAGAATATCAAAAAAGTTGGGCGAGAGAAAGTCACTAGGTGTGAGCGTAGTGGCGGCCTTTCCACGGAAGTCGCCCACGGAGGGATTGGATCCATGAGTTGAGAGCGATGGTGACGATCAAGAGTTGCCCCATCGGGTGGAGGATAGCACCGAGATAGCTTTGGCGGAATCGGTGGGCTACGGAGAGTCGCAGGGCAAGGATGATTCCGACCTCGGTCCATACCAAGGGAGTACGGTACGGGGTGAAAAGAAGAATGAAGGGAGTAAGAAAAATTAGAATCTGAATTCCCTGAAAAAATATGAAGGCAGGAAGGTTTTTATCAAAGCTTGGGTAAAGGTTTTTTGTAAAACCTTCCCAAACTTCCGAAAAGCGTGTGTACATCCTGCATTCGACAAGGGCGTTCCTGTGGCCTGGGTTGGTGCCATCGAGGTTTAGAACTTTCAAGCCTGCCTGACGCATGTTGCGGGCGATGGCGATATCCTCGACCATATGGTTTCGGACCGATTCATGGCCTTGAATCTTGTCGTATGATTGCCGTCGAAAGAGAACAAACTGCCCGTTCGCGGCTCCGAAACATCGGAGAGATCCTTTGGCCCAGTGGGGTAGGTAAAAGAGGATGAAGATGTGGACAAATGGGATAACAAGTTTTTCGCTCCATGTGAGGGATTCCAGATAGGGCCATAGGGAGATTAGGTCGGCCTTCCCGTGGTGAGCTACGTTGACGGCATGGGCAATAGTGATGTCTGAAAAGCGGGTATCGGCATCAACGAAGAGGAGGTATTCGCCTTTGGCTTCTTGGGAAAGTTGGTGGCAGGCCCAAGGCTTTCCAACCCAACCGGCGGGCAGAGTTTTGCCGATGATCAAGCGGACTCTGGGGTCTGCCTTGGCTCTTTTTTGAATCAGTTCAGCAGTCCCATCGGTAGAATGGTCGTCGAGGACAAGAATCTCGAGAATCGGATAATCGCTATCGGAAAGAGTGCTGAGACAGGGTCCTAGGCGCTCCGCTTCATTTCGGGCAGGAATCAGGATAGAAATTTTGGGTGGGGGATTGGTGATCGAAGTGATTTGCGGAAAACGGAAACTCCTGAGGTTCAGCAGATAGTTCAGACAGATTAAAATGAGGCCGCCAAGGATGAAGATATGAAGTAGCTCGATCGACAACATGGCAAAACCTTAGCAGGGAGGAGGAATCCAAAGAAGTATAAGGAGTTGGAAAAAGGGCCGATTTTATGAGTTTTTATACATATAATATTAAAAATGTAAAACACTGATAGGCAGTTATATACATAGTGGATTAAGAAAACTTCTTGCCAAAAGCAGGTCTTTTCACATACGATTGTGATTACATTATGAATAAGTTTTGGAAAAATCTTAACTGTCTAGCCTCAGATCATCCTCTGCCACCGGCTTTGGTTTCTATCTTTAAGAACGCCCTCGGAGAGGATTCAACCTCTTTGAAGTATTTAACCTTCGTTTTGTCTCCCAATGGCCCCGGAGGCCAGATTGACCGGGATATTCTTGAGGAAAACTTCAATATGGTGGATACCGCACGCAAGTATCACCTTTCTCTCCCTGAAGTTCAGAAAGCGATTCAGATGTTTGTCGAACGTCGCGCTATTCCTGTCAGGGAAGGCGCGCCGACTAAAGAGGTGGGCGGATTGAATGGGCGTAATGGGCATGGTCATGAGTCCGCCCGCCGCTTGCCCCCTCCGCTTGGACCGTATCCTGTCTGTGGTGCAACAATCTCTCGCTTGGATTCCCGTAGAAGTGATGGCGGGGAAGTTGTCGAAGTGGGTGAAGGTTATGCGATGGTGTACTGGGCCAAGGCTGCAAAAAAGACGAAGGTCTCGATCGCCCGCTTAAGGGATGTCCGCCTCTTTAAGGTGAAGTCGCCTGCGGGCGCCGACGATGGCAGCGCGGCTAAGGCAAAGCGAAATGGCCACTCCTCAAGCAAAAGCAAGCGGAATGGGCTGATCTCGAAAGTGCGCGCAC
>Ga0209088_10000164_pt1 | contig 48946 bp, 51 predicted proteins | sample S_140625_EF_Meta_FD_187324 | JGI IMG/M metagenome (GOLD analysis project Ga0209088, IMG submission 187324) | Freshwater microbial communities from Lake Simoncouche, Canada to study carbon cycling - S_140625_EF_MetaG (SPAdes) (version 2) | ecosystem: Environmental > Aquatic > Freshwater > Lake ... | reverse complement strand
TCAACCAACATGGAAAACGACAGCATCTCCTCCTCCTCATCTGAATCAAAGCTTCCCCTTATTGTGGGAATCGTAGGCTTCGCCCTTGGCGCTGCCGGTCTCGTTCTTGCCCTCAAGGCAAAAAGCGGTGCCGACAAAGCAAGTGCTGATGTCGTAACCATCTCCACCTCTGTTGCAGAGTTAAGCGGTCAAATCACCGCCAAAGCAAACACCTCTGACGTGGCAGCTTTAAGCAACTCGCTCGACCAATTCAAGGCCGACAGCAAAGCCACTTTCGACACTCTCCAAGCTGAAGTCGCTAAGATTGGTTCTGCAAAAGCTAAAGCTACTACCACCAATGGTAAAGCCGCTGTTGCTGGCAACGGTGAGTACATCATCGCTAAAGGTGATTTACTTGGCACGATCGCTAAGAAGTTAGGAACCTCTGTAAAATCACTTCAAGATTTGAATCCTGGAATTAATCCTAACAACTTGAAGGTCGGTTCAAAAATCAAGACCAAGTAATTAACGATGTCAGTGCCCGCCCGCTGGCTCGTCCGGCACGAAGCACTACACGTTGACTGCAAAGTCTTCAGGGTTTTTAAAGAACACTGTCATCACCCTCTCGATAAACGGGAGGGTGATTTCTTTGTTATCCATTCTCACGATTGGGTTTTGGGTTTACCGATTACCAACGACGGAAAAATTGTGCTGGTGAAACAATACCGCTTCGGTCTCCGGGATCTTTCGATTGAACCTCCAGGCGGACTCCTCGAACCCGGCGAAGACCCCATCATAGCAGCAACTCGAGAAGTCGAGGAAGAGACTGGTTTTAAAGGCGGAAAGGCTTCCTTGCTCGGCTCATGCTCGCCCAATCCCGCCATCCAGAAAAACCAGTGTCATTTTGTTTTAATCGAAGGCGGAAAAATCGAGTCATCGCAAGATCTCGATGAACATGAAGAGATTGAAGTGCTCTTAGTAAACCCCAAGGAGGCACTCGATTTAGCAAAAAATAATCCTCGTGTACACTCACTCGCCCTTCTCGCACTCTACCGCCTACGCGACGCCCGCCCCCATTTATTTTTATGACCACTCCTCGCAGAATTAAAATCAAAAATAGACCTACCCCTGACAACGTACTCGTTGTTGGATCGGTCGCTTACGATAGCATCACCACGCCTCACTCCTTTGGCGAAAAAATCTTGGGGGGAAGTGCCTCTTACGCATGCCTTGCCGCAAGCTACTTCACCACTCCACATATTGTGGGTGTCGTCGGACACGACTTCCGTGAGCGCGATCGAAAAAAACTTGCGAAGCGTGGGATTGATTTATCCGGACTGCGGACCGATGAAACAGGGCGCACTTTTTTTTGGAAAGGGCGCTATCACGAAAACTTTAATCGTCGGGACACCGAAGATTTACAGTTAAATGTTTTTGAACGTTTTAATCCTCAATTAACCGAGGAACAAAAATTAACTCCTTACGTCATGCTCGGGAATATCCGTCCTGATTTACAGTTAGCCGTACTGGATCAACTGACGTCTCCCAAATTTGTTTTAGCAGATACGATTGATATTTGGATCGAAACTAAACGTGAACTTTTATCCCAAGTGATGAGGCGGGCAGACTTAGTGGTCATTAACGATACGGAGTCCGCCAAACTGACCGGCGAGACCAATGTTATTTTAGCGGGGCGCCACCTGCGGACCCATAGTTGCCGGACAGTGATCATCAAAAAAGGTGAACATGGGGCGGTGCTCTTCCATGAGGACGGCCTCTTTACCATCCCTGCCTACCCTGTTACTGAATTAAGGGACCCCACAGGCGCAGGAGATAGCTTTGCGGGGGCACTCCTAGGGTATATTGCCGCCACCGGCCTATCCGACTTCAACACCCTTAAACAAGGGATGATTTACGCCACCGCTGTGGCCAGCCTCACGGTTGAAGATTTCTCCACCGACCGATTAGCCAAAGCTGGCTGCGCCGAGATTAAAGCCCGTCGTAAAGAAATCCTTAAGATGACGAAGTCTTAACGTCGACGCCCCAGGGCGCGCCAAAGAAAGAAAAGTAGAGCCGAGGTAAATACTAGATCTCCGACGACCAAGGGCCAAAGTCGTGGTTGCTCGGATTTTATTAAAAATACACTGGACCCTAGTAGCACGAAAATGGCTCCAACAATCCAAGGAACGAGTTTTCGTAATTTCGCTTTTGATTCCTCTTCGTTCATAAAGTTGTACGACGATAAAATTCTGCGAGTCCGATGAGTGAGAGATGAGGCTCGTGTTGGACGCGACTCTGCCAGCTTTTAGGTAAATAAATGGCAGCACCCCCTGTGACGATAACCTTCGGCTCAGGCGAACCCGACTTTGTCATTTCTAAAACGACACCGTCTAACAAGGCACCAATCATCCCAGCAAAACCAAGGGCGCAGCCCGACTTCATTGCTTCGATGGTCGATTTGCCGATGGTCGGCCCACCTAAAAGATTTTGGGCGTCGAGCTGCGGCAAAAGTGCCGTGCGCTCGTGAAGATACTGAGTCATCACACCCAGACCAGGAGCAATAATTCCGCCGGCGTATCCTTTAGTATTTAAAATATCAACAGTGGTCGCCGTACCCATTCCGATAATCACCACAGGGGCACCACCCACGACCTGTGCACCAATACAATCAGCCAAGCGATCCTGACCAACCTCGGCCGGGTTTGGATAATCGAAACCCAAACCAATGAGGTTATCGAACTGCAGTTGCACGAAGGGACGACCTGTATTTTTCAGGAAATCTTTTAACTTATCTGAAACTAGTGGCACCACGCTCGCCAGGGCGATGGCCTGAGGCTGATGTTCGGAAATGAGTTTTTCAATAGCGCTTGGGCTTAACAAAGGAGTCAAAAACTCACCGTGCTTCGAAACCGTCCGGTGGTCGACGATACCCCAATGGGTGTGAGTATTTCCAATATCGAGACAAAGTGTAGCCACAAATAAAGTTTGGGTTAATTATTTTTTGAGCGCAAGTGTGGTTCGCGTTAGGAACGTAAAGTCACCTCGCCTGATGAGATTAAGACCGTTTTGCCATCGGCTGTTTTAATTCTCAGTGAACCAACTTCATCAATACCTTCAACCACTCCAGTGACCGGTTCACCGCGCAATTGTATCGTGACGATTTTGCCCGTCAAAATATCGTATCTCGCCCAATATTCTTTGAACAAGTGAGCCCAGCGGTCTTCTTTAAACTCTTCCCAGCTGGTATAAATATTTTTTATTATACCGGCCGTTAGGGAATTAACATCTAACGGGGATCCTGTGATATGCGTGAGGGAACTCGCAATCGCCTTCAATTCGGTTGGGAAATCCTGTTGCGGAGAAATATTTAAACCTAAACCAAAAATAAGATCACGGACGGTATCGGCATCCAAACGAGCTTCGGTTAAAATACCCGCAATTTTTTTTCCATCGGGCGACAAAATATCATTGGGCCATTTTAGACCTAATTTTATTCCTAGACTGTCTTCGACATAACGACAAATCGCCAAACCCATCCAAAGCGTAAAGGGCTTGAGTCGTTCAGGTAAAATGAATGGGCGGAGGGCTAATGATAAATAAATATTACCCTTGTCACTACTGTGCCATTTTCTGCCCAGACGTCCGCGTCCCGCTGTTTGCGATTGGGCGAGGACGATAAACGGGGCTTCCTTGCCGTTGGCCAACTGACGTTCGGCTTCGGAGTTTGTGCTGTCGACTGACTCAAGATACTCGATGGACAAAGAAAATTTCGCCCGGCGGCAATGTGCGTCGAGAAGCGTTGGGTGTAAAATCTGGGGAACTTCTTTGAGCATATATCCCTTGCGGGGTGATGCTGTGAAAATAAATCCGGCGGCGCGGAGTTTTTCTAAGCGACCCCAAATCGCGACGCGCGAAACACCTAAATCTTTTGCTAAACGATCTCCACTGACGGGCTGACCATCAGCCTCGAGAAACGCACAAATAATACTACTGTCTAAGGCTGACATATTAGAGCCAATCTAGGCCGATATCAGCCCAGACTGCAGAATGGGTTAGCGCGCCAACAGAAATAAAATCGGGAGCCAGTGCAGCTATTCTCGGCAGTGTATTCAACGTAACACCACCACTGACTTCCGTCCACGCTCGACCACGCACCTGTGGTAAAGCCGTGGCCAGCTGGGGTAGTGAAAAATTATCTAGTAAAATAATATCAGCTCCCGCTTCTAAAACCGGCTCGATTTGTTCAATCGCATCTACTTCAACTTCGACCAATAAATCGGGACGCTCTTCTCGTGCACGCTTAACCCATTCCGTTAAACGCTCAGCTTGGGTCGCAACACCTGCCGCCAGGTGATTATCTTTTATCATCACTCGGTCATATAAACCTAAGCGATGATTATAACCCCCACCCTGACCGACTGCGTATTTTTCTAAAACCCTAAAACCGGGAGTTGTTTTACGTGTATCTAAAATCTTCGTCGAAGAAGAACCCGCCGCCGTGCAATAAACTTTGGTTAAAGTTGCAACTCCCGTAAGTTTTTGGAGAAAGTTCAGAATAATTCTCTCAGCCATCAATAAGTTTTGAATAGGTCCTTCGATTTTAGCAATGACGGCACCTGCGGACACCGTATCGCCGTCCTGATAATTTAAATTCACGCGCCAGCCCGAACCGTATTCATCGAGGACAATTGGGATAAGACCAAGACCCGCGAGGGTCATTTCTTGTCTAGCAACTAGAGTAGCTGCGGCGCGTTCTGTATTTGAAAATAAAGCTGAGGTTGGATCGCCCGGGCGAGAAACTTTTTCGACCAGTCCTAAACCATTAATATCTTCTTCGCGGGCTTCTTGCGTAATTTTTTTGAGCCAATGGTTATCAATATCAGCCCAAGCTAAACGACGAATAAGTCGCTGGGTTTGGCCTGAGTGACGTGGCATTACAAAAGATTAGTGAAGGAGTAGTGACCCGCAAGGGGTTAGCCAAAAAACTTTTTAAACTTCTGTTTCCAAGAATCCGAAACGGGTGCTTCGACGTCCCCACAAGCATCGGAATACGCTTTTAATGCCGCGCGCTGAACGTCGGTCATTTTCTTCGGAACATCAATATCCACCCGGACCAATAAATCACCCGCCCCGCTCCCACGCAGATTAGGCATGCCCTCTCCCTTTAAGCGGAAGGTTGTTCCACCCTGAGTTCCTGCGGGGATTTTCAAGATGGTTTTACCTTTTAACTTAGGGACATCGATGGAGCCCCCTAAAGCTGCGATCGAAAATTTAACCGGAACGGCGCAGGCTAAATCGTCACCATCGCGTTCGAATAATTCATGATCAAGAACGGTGATTACAATATAGAGATCTCCGGCGTTATTACCTCGGCGACCCGCCGAACCATTGGCCGATGAACGTAAACGTGTACCCGTATCAACCCCTGGAGGAATTTTAATATCGACGGAAGCATCGCCCACGACGCGGCCTTCGCCTGCGCAAGCACGACAAGGTTTGTCGATTTTTTCACCTTCGCCACCACAATTCGGACACACTTGGCGCATCGCAAAGAGTCCGTTTGAACGAACGACGTGACCCTGTCCACCACAAGTACTACATCTGCTTTTTTTGGAACCAGCTTCCGCGCCTGATCCTGAACACTTTTCACAACTAAGATGCTTTCGATAATTAATTTTTTTATTAACTCCCGTCGCGGCCTCTTCGAGTGTTAGTTTAACATCAAAACGTAAATCTTCGCCGCCTGTCTCTTGGCCCTGATTGCCGCCACCACCGCCGAACATATCTCCAAACGGATTACCGCCGCCGAACATTTGATTAAAGATGTCCATCGGGTCAGCTCCTCCCCTAAAGCCACCACGCTGGCCGCTTGGGCCACCTTGTTCAAAGGCCGACTCACCATGGGCGTCGTAAAGTTTGCGCTTCTGGTCGTCAGATAAAACTTCGTACGCTCGAGAAATCTTTTTGAAATTTTCTTCAGCCGATTTATTTCCAGGATTACGATCCGGGTGAAACTCCATCGCTTTTTTGCGATAAGCTTTTTTGATTTCATCGGCGCTCGCCCCTTTAGCTACACCTAAAAGTGTGTAATAGTCTTCAGCCATAGTCGTTTTTATTTAGCAGTACTTCCGCTAGAAACAATCACGGAAGCGTGGCGTAAAACTCGATCATTTAAAAGCCAGCCCTTCCGTGCGACTTTTATAATAACGCCTTCAGCAACAGTATCGCTGGCTTCTTGCGCGACGGCTTCATGTTTAGCATGATCAAAAGTTTTTCCGGCTGGATTGATTTCTGACAGACCTTGGCTTGAAAGAATCGTGTGTAGTTGTTGCAGGGCCATTCTAAAACCTTCGGCTACCGCGCGGCCCTCACCTTGGGCGGGCGATGAGGCCATACCTAGTTCCAATGAATCAAGGGCGGGGAGTAGCTCTTCGATCAAATTAGCGGTCGCGTATTTTCTCGTATCTTCCCGTTCTTGGCGGTGGCGGCGTTGCTGGTTTTGTTGGTCGGCCTGGCTGCGCAGAATGGAGTCCTTTAATTTCAAAATTTCTCCTTCTAGTTCAGCAATCCGAGCCACCTCGGTAGGGGCTTGAGGCTCGGACTTAATTTCTTCAGGCGTAGGTGTTTCGGATTCGTTCATTTTATTTCTAAGATTTTTTCGGTGATACTCTGACGAATGTTTCGGTTGGTGATATCCATCATCAGGCGGGGAGCTAAAGTAGTAGCCTTGGTTAAAACTTTTGCCCCCAAGGGCAGGCTCACTATTTTTTGGTAGTTTTTCTCGGTAATGTCCTTGGCTTCAAAAACAAAATTAAAGTTATTATTAACTACCGTTTCCGCGGGCTTATTGCCGTCTTCGACCACGACGATAATTTGTCCAACCCGCAGACGAAGATTATCTATTTTAAATGACTTTTTGGGTTGATCAACGCTGGGTTCGCTCGACGCGGGTAACTCATTGGGGTTTTCGGACTGAGCAGATTTTAAACCCTTGAGAATGTCTTGGGCGTTATTGTCCTTCATGTAGTCGCGCGATCCGACTAAAATTATTTTATCGATATCTAATTCCACATTTTTAAAATGGCGGCTCCCTCCTAAAATAAACGTCAGCGGATTCAGTTCACACTTAATCGTTTTGATGGATAAAAATTGTTTCTCTTTCCAACGGCCCGGACTAGCGATTTTAATTCCCTGAAGATCTAGATTTCCTAAAATTAAATTGGATTGATTAATTTCACACACCAGACCCGAGTCTGCTCGGGTCTTAAGCGCTGAGTCTAAAATCTGTGGAGCGGTGCGACCTAAGACATAAAGTCCGATTAAACAGGTAAGAAAAATGAAGGTCGTAGCACCAAAAATGAGGGCCAAGACGCGGCGGGAAATGATTCCTTTTCTAGAATGGAGATGCGGGCTAGTCATTTTCTGTTTATTCGGAGCATTAGATGTGCCAGATTTTAGGGGTCAATCGTGCGATTTATTGGCTGTTTTCGTGGTTTAAGGGCAAAAAAAGACCCACCGATGGGCACAGGCGGGTCCTTCTGTCACCTTTTGTCCCTACGGACTATTGGGCGACGGGAGCTGAGGCAGGAGTGCAAATCACTTCATCGCCAACGATCAACTCAGGGCGCTTAAGTTGGTTAGGAATAACATTCACGACCACTTGAGTTTCATTGGTTGAAGCAACGTCTACTAATAAAATTTTATTATCTTTTACAATTTGTAAATGGGCATGAACTGCAGGCTTTTCAGCCATCGCTAAAGCGATCAAGCCACTACCTTCGCGAATCTCTAAAACACGTGCTTTCGTGACATCTGCAGGAGCTTCTGTATTAGCGGCAGGGACTGCCGACGCATTTTCGTTGGTTGATTTTTCCCAAGAGAATTTTGTGTCCGACATGACGACGGACGATGAATCAGCCACTTCTTGTTCCACAGGGGCTTCACAGGCCGCTAAAAGGAGGGTAGAAATTAAAGCAATAATCGTGCGTTTCATAAGGGAAATGTAGGATTTAAACTCATTTATACTTTTGCCGAGTCAACCCCTTAATGCTTGCGACCGTGCGGTCCATCGACTTCCTAAATGCCCTAATGAGTATGGATTCCTTAAAATTAATGATCGGGCTGCCCAAGGGTAGCCTCGAGGAGGCCACCCTACTGCTTTTTGGTCGGGCCGGCTTTCCGGTATCCAAAAGTAGTCGTTCCTATCGCCCATCGTTCGACGACGACACTTTAGACGGACGTTTCATCCGTGCCCAAGAAGTGGCACGCTATGTTGAACATGGTTTCTTTGATTGCGGTTTAACCGGACAAGACTGGGTCCAAGAAAACGCGGCGGACGTGGTGGAGGTTTGCGAACTGATCTACAGCCGAGCCTCCGCTCAGAAATCTCGCTGGGTGCTTTGTGTTCCTGAATCCTCTGCCATTAAAAAAGTTCAAGATTTAGAAGGTAAGACCGTCGCCACCGAACTGGTCGAAACGACGCGTCGCTGGTTTAAAAAACAAGGCGTTAATTGTACGGTGGAATTTTCCTGGGGGGCCACCGAGGTAAAAGTTCCTGAGCTCGCGGATGCGATTGTCGACATCACCGAAACAGGTTCTTCGCTCATCGCTAATAAATTAAGAATCGTTGAGACCCTTCTCTCCACCACCACCGTGCTTATTGCTAATAAGAAAGCTTGGGCGGATCCCGTTAAACGCGCCAAGATTGAGACGATTGCTCTCATGCTCAAAGGTGCCCTCGCCGCGCAACATATGGTTGGCTTAAAATTTAATTTACCACGCAAAGCCCTCGATGCGGTTTCGGCTGCGTTACCCGCCTTAAGAAATCCTACGATTTCCAACCTCACTAATCCTGACTGGGTCGCGGTGGAAACGATTATTGATTCTAAACAGGCTCGCGACTTTATCCCAACGCTTAAAGCGCAAGGTGCGGAAGGTATCGTCGAATATCCTATTAATAAATTAGTTTATTAATCTATCCATGGCCGACGCTGTCCGCATTGGACTTATCCAATTAACCGCTGAAGAAACTCCAGCGGACAATGTGCGTAAGACGATTCCGCGCATTGAGGAAGCGGCGGCGAAGGGTGCCAAAATTATTGGTCTGCAAGAAATGTTCACGACCCAGTATTTTTGCGTAAAACAGGATCCGAAAAATTTTAATCTCGCTGAACCGATCGAGACGGGCCCATCCGTCACCGCCCTTGCCGCGGTGGCAAAAAAACTGGGCGTTGTGATTATCGCGCCATTATTTGAAGCCCGCGGTAGCGAAATTTATCACAACACCGCCGCCGTCATTGACGCCGACGGATCGATCTTAGGAAAATATCGCAAGATGCACATTCCGCAAGACCCCGGCTTTGAAGAAAAATTTTATTTCACACCCGGAGATCTCGGATTCCGTTCTTGGAAAACCGCTCACGGAAATATCGGCGTCTTAATTTGCTGGGACCAGTGGTACCCTGAAGCGGCCCGTCTCACCGCGCTGAGTGGCGCCGATATTTTATTTTATCCAACCGCCATCGGTTGGTTACCTGAAGAAAAGGCCAGCCTAGGTGGCGCCCAGCATACTGCCTGGGAAACAGTGCAACGCGGACACGGTGTCGCCAATGGTTGTTATATCGCCGCAACCAATCGAGTAGGCCAAGAAGGAAACACTCAATTCTGGGGACAAAGTTTTGTTTCTAATCCTTACGGAGAAATCATTGCCCGTGCCTCGGTCGATCAAGAAGAAATTCTGTTGGCCGATTGTGATATGAAAAAACAAAAGGAGTTTAGGAGAATCTGGCCCTTCCTCCGTGATCGTCGCATTGATGCCTACACTGATTTAACTCGTCGGCTCCGCGATTAACGCATGTCGCTTTCACCGCGTAAACAAGGGTTCCGCATGCCAGCGGAATGGGAAAAACAAAGTGCCACGTGGCTCTCATGGCCTTCCAATCAAAAACTTTGGCCCGGCCATTATGACCTCGTGCCCCCGAAGTTCGCAGAATTTGCTGCCGCGATTTCTAAATTCCAACCAGTGAAAATCAATGCTTCCGGAAAACTAAAAACTGAAGCAGAAAAATTACTCAAAGAAGCACGGGCAGATTTATCGGTGATTGAATTGGTGGACATCCCCACCGATGACGTCTGGTGCCGCGACCACGGTCCTATTTTTATTAAGAATGATCAAACCGGCGAACTCGCCATTACCGATTGGGAGTTTCACGGTTGGGGTGGAAAATTTGAAGCCTCACTCGATAATCAAGTGCCCAAAAAAATTGCGAAGCACTTGGGCTTAAAATGCTTTAGCTTTGCATTTGAGTTAGAAGGCGGAGGTATCGAGGTCACGGGTGATGGGCGCTTGCTCACCACCGAGGCGGTGCAAAATAATCCTAATCGCGCCGAGGGCAGAAACGACGACGCATTTCATCAGGCCATTAAAGAAGGATTAGCCATCGATGAAATTCTTTGGATTGGGGAAGGTTTAGATAACGATGATACCGACGGACACATCGACAACCTAGCGCGCTTCATCAGTCCTCAATCCATCGTCGCGGTAACAGAACAAAATTCCCTTTCGCCTAATTTCCAACGCCTCGAAAAAAACCTGGAGCGCTTAAGACAAATGAAGACTGGGGCGGGGTCTAAATTTGATGTCATTCCGCTTCCGCTTCCGGAACCTATCCGTTTAGCGGGTCGCAGTCTTCCACCAAGCTACGCTAATTTCTTGATCGTTAATGATGGAGTATTGGTGCCGCTTTATGGACAAAAATCTGACGACCCCGCAATGGGCATCTTACAGGACTGTTTCCCTAAACATAAAGTTGTCGGAATAGATTGCCGAGTGCTCTTGATTGAAGGTGGCGCGCTACACTGCTTAAGCCAACAGCAGCCTGCTTAATTCTTGGGCTTAAGTTTATCACCACACCCACAACCGCCGGCACATTTTCCTGCGCGTTGTTGTTTAAATTTTTTGACGGCTCGGTTGATTAACCAGCCCAGAGCTGAGCCGACCAAAAAAGCAGTGATGATTAACTCTAAATTCATATGAGTCGGATAACACTTTGGTAAACAACCACGGCCATAACCCAGGCTAAGATTGTCATGTAGAAAAAGGAAATAGTGGCCCACTTCCAGCCACCGGTTTCTTGAGCGAGAGTCGCAATCGTCGGACCACACTGAGAACATAGAGCAAAGAAGACCATCAGCGCTAAAACCGCAGCCAGTGAAAATATCGGTGTCGATTTTCTTGGACCATCGATCCACTTCGCTTCCTGCATGGCCGTGCGTAAATTTTGTGAATCCGCCTCCGCCCCTTTGCCGATGGAATAAGTAACCCCCAGCGTGGAGACGATTACTTCACGTGCGGGAAAACTAGCTAAGACCCCCACCGTGATTTTCCAGTCAAAGCCACAGGGATCGAAGACGGGCTGCACCGCTTTTCCAAATCGTCCCATCCAAGATTGTTCAATCATCGCCGCTTGGGTGCGGGACTGGATTTCATGTTCCGACAAAGTTGGTTCGGCCGCTTTAATACGATCAGACATCTGGGCATCGCGCGGGAAATAACAGAGTGCCCAAATAATAATAGTCATAGCGAAGATCACGGTTCCTGCCTTGGAGACAAACTCGGCAGCGTTTTGCCACATCCGCCAAAGCACATCACTTGGCTTAGGCATCTGATAGCGTGGTAGTTCTAAAACAAACGGCTGGGGTTTTACCTTTAAGACGAAGCGCGTCAGCACAAACGCAGTCGGTACCGCAAATAGTAATCCAACACAATGCATGCCGACCATGACAACCGATTCCCAACCAGGACCATAGAGTGGACCAATAAACGCGGCACACATTAATGCATAAATAGGGAAACGCGCCGAACAACTCATGAACGGCACCGCAAAGGCGGTCGCTAAACGAGCTTTCGGATCTTCGATAGTTCGGGTTGAAAGCAATCCAGGAATAGCACAAGCAAACCCTGAGAGTAACGGGACGAAACTTTTTCCATTAAGCCCACACCAACTAAATAACCGATCCATAATGAAGGCGGCACGGGCCATGTATCCGCTATCTTCTAAAATCCCTATGAATAAAAATAATATTAATATTTGAGGGAGAAATACTAAGAATGCACCCACACCTGCAATAATACCATCGGTGACTAAACTTTGTAACATGGGGGTGCCCGCTAAGGCTGGGGCAATCGTCACCTTTAAAAAATCAACGCCGGACTGAATCCACTGCATCGGAAATTTTGCTAACCAAAAGACTGAGGCGAATAAACCGAGCATAATCCCGGTAAATAAAATGGGGCCTATCACGCGGTGTAATAACACCCGATCTAGTGCGGCTGCATTGCCCTGTTTGCCAGTGCCTCCAGCGATTACCCCCTCGAGAATTTTTCTGAGGTGCGCATAATGAATTAATGGTTCAGCAGCCATTGGATTATATCCTGCCGAGCGCACTTGATCGCGTGCCTGGCGGACGATTAATTCGCGTTGAGTTTGCGACCATCCTAAACGGTCGCTCGTATGTGCATTCGAACTAAATAAAATTCTTTGGGCATCAGCCGAGGAAGGTGCTTGGCTAGTGTCCGCCTGGATGGCTTGCACAATCGTACCGAGGGCAGATTCGACTTGGCTGGGCCAAGTCAGTTTCGTCATCTTCGTTTTTTTATTTAAGACGTCGGCGATAGCCCGGCGCACCGAAGCGATACCTTCACCCTTCCACGCCGAAGTGAGAACTACGGGCACACCTCCGAGGCGCTGCGATAAAAGTTGGGTATCTATTTTTAATCCCTGTTCATGGGCAATGTCGGCCTGATTTAAAACTAAAGCCAATGGCAAATTGAGTTCGGCCAATTGTGATGCTAAAAATAAATTTCTGAGAAGATTCGTGACATCTAAAACTACGACAATCGCATCGGGTTGTTGGCTTCCTTCCAGTGATCCGAGTAGAACATCGGTCACCACTTGTTCGTCGGGCGAAGCGGCGGCCAGCGAGTACAATCCCGGTAAATCGACTAGCTCTACTTTCAGTCCATCACCACAATCACATCGACCAGACTTTCGGGCGACAGTCACACCAGGATAATTTCCAACTTTCTGACGCAGCCCCGTCAGTGCGTTGAACAAAGTAGATTTGCCGGTGTTTGGATTGCCCACCAAGGCGACGGTAATTTGCTTGGAGCTCATGGCGTGTTCTTAGGTCGTTGCACGGGACAATCCGCAGCAACATCAACGATTAAACTTTCGGCTTCGGCTAACCTCAGACTGACAACCTGGCCCCCAAATTCGATAGCGACCGGATCGCCCAAGGGGGCACGACGCACCAACTTCAAGGCCATGCCTGGAAGTAATCCCAAGGCCATCAACCGCTGATCCACCGCTTGGTCGGGGTTGAGCGATACCAGCTTGCCGAATTGGCCGGGTAATAATTGGGAAAGTGGAGTCACGCTAATTGAGACTGAGTCTCAAAAAGGTAAACTTTGGGGCCCTTTTTGTCAATCACCCACCTAGGTTATCCCCTTAAATCCCTAAATTTTAAAGGTCAGCCTCACATTTAACCGAGACTGGACAATGATCCGACCCCAGAACCTGCGCATGGATTTCGGGCTTACCCCAAGACAGGTTCGCTGAGGCGAGGCAGTAATCCAAGCGCCACCCAATATTTCGCTCCCGAATACCCGGGCGATAGCTCCACCAACTGAATGCCTTTTCTTGAGTGGGATTAGCCGACCTAAAGGTATCGACCATACCCTGGTCAGAAAGAAGTTTTGAAAATGAATTTCGCTCTTCATCGGTGAATCCCGCGTTACGTCGATTCTGGGTCGGATTAGCTAAATCGATTTCCGTGTGGGCGACGTTTAAATCGCCACAAACGATTACCGACTTTTTCTTACTTAGTTTAGATAAATATTTTTGAAAATCATCATCCCACATTAAGCGATAATCTAAACGCTCTAAATCGCGCTGCGAATTCGGAACATAGGCACTGATGACATAACAGCTTTTAAACTCTGCGGTAATCACGCGACCTTCGAGGGGGTGATTGCCAGGAAAATCATTGGTCACCGAAAGAGGATTGGTTTTCGCTAAAATGGCGGTACCAGAATAACCCTTCTTTTCCGCCTCGTGCCAAAACTGATATGGAAAATCGAGCCCTAAGGTTTTGGCAATGGCCGCTTCACACTTCGTTTCCTGCAAGCATAACACGTCGGGGGCGTGCTGATGAATAAAGTTCGTGAGGCCTTTACCATGGGCCGATCTAACACCGTTAACATTCCAGGAATAAATTTTTATGGAACTCACTTTTTATTATTCTTATTTTTTGTTTTATCTTTTTCCGAGGAACTGGTGCCCGGTGAAAATAACGCATTCATCTTATCATCTAAAGATCGGCTCTTAGGTTCCGTTGCTGTTTCAGCCGGTTCGGGCTCAGCGACAGGCGTTGGTTCATTTTTAGCGGGAACCACGAGTTTGGGTTTAACAGGAGGAACATAGTTTTCTCCCGGACGAACAAAAGGCGCTAATGTATTATTTCCTTGAGCGGCTAATTCTTTAATTTTTTCGCGCACTAGAACGTCGAAGTTTGTTAACTTGCAATCGATTTCAAATTTTAGATTTTTTGCTCTCACTTCCAATTTCCCGTCTCCGTAAACTTTAGAAAGTTGTAAGACATCACCCGTGTTTAATGGCAGATCGGCAATTTTTTTGTTTTTCTCGAGGAGTGGAACGGTGGTATCAGCTAAAACCTTTACCGCACTTGGCCAAAAGAGGGGCCGTTCATTGATCGCGGTGTAATCTAAAGGCAGTAAATTGCCTACGGAGTTTTCCCCGACCTCAATGGTTGCGGTATTGTTAGCGGGAGTACTTTCTTCTTCTTTAATGATGACGGGGACGGGAACCTCATCCTCGTTTTTTATGGGAGGTAGAACGGCGACGGGCACTTCTACTACCGATTCAGATTTTAAGTTGTGCGAGTTTGCGGGAAGATTGGTTAGCACACAGGTGAAGGTTGGCTGGCTGATAACTGTGGCGAGCGAGCCCAGCGCAGCACCTAGTAAAAAGATGATGAAATACTTCATATGAAAGGTGATGCTCTTACGAACCGGCTTTAATTTCAATCACATCATGCGGGGCAGCCTCTCTTTGTCCCGCTGGAGTGATTCTGATGTAGCGGGCATTTGCACGAAGTTCGGTTAGGTTTTTGGCACCTAAATATCCAAGTCCGCTTTGGACACCACCCGCTAATGGGGCGAGGACTTGGTCGACGGAGCCGGTGACTTCTTTAAGCGCCTCGATACCTTCCGGTGCTACTTTGTTTAGTTTCGCTGAAGTATTATTGTGACCATAGCGCGTGGCTGACCCCTTGCGCATAGCCTCAAGGGAACCCATGCCGCGATACTCTTTATAGGTCTTACCATTAATTTCCATGAGTTTGCCTGGCGCTTCGCGACTGCCCGCCAGCAGACCACCTAAAATAACAACATCGGCGAGAGTGAGTGCTTTAACAATATCTCCGCTCTTGGAAATACCACCATCAGCAATTATTCTCACGCCGGATTTTGCGGCGGCGCGGGAGGCAACATAGAGTGCGGTCAATTGGGGAATGCCCACGCCTGCGACCATACGAGTGGTGCAAATGGATCCAGGACCCTGACCAATCTTAATCGCGTCGGCCCCAGCAGCAGCCAAAAATTCTACTCCCGCACCGCTGGTTACATTTCCTGCAATCAACGTCGTGGTCTTAAATTGTTTTCTTAATAATTTTAGCGCATCACCGACTCCCTTAGTAAAACCATGAGCTGTAGAAATAGCCAAAGCATCGGCCCCTTCTTCAATCAGTGCGGCGGCGTGAATAAGCAGAGCATTTTTATCAACTTCTCCGTCGGTATTACGTGGTATGTTAATCGCAACACCGACGCGTAAGCGGAAATCGCTATCACGAGTCGGACGAACATGGGCGCGGGACTCTTCGGAAATTCTCTCGATGTCGCTCAATGTAAACAGGCCTTTCAGCTGATTCTTGGCATCGACCACGAGTAGTTTATTTTGGCCGACGTTTTCTGAAAAAAGTCGATCCGCCTTCGCAATCGGATCCTTACCCAGATCTTTTTCAAAGACTACAAAGACCTTGTCACGCGGCGTCATTACCTCAGCCACTTTACGTTTTCCGTGTCTTTCTTTAACCGTACTTCCGGGTAACAGACCTAATAGAATATTATCTTGGGAAACTACGGGGAATGTACTGAAGGCCAGTCCTTCGATTTCAATACGGTGAAGAACTTCCGCAATGGTCAGCTCCGGGGAAACAACGGCAGGGTCGCCAATCATTCCGTGAATGTGATTCTTCACCCGGCGAACTTCCTTAATTTGTTCGGCCGATGACATATTATAATGGAGAAGACCGAGCCCGCCATTCAGTGCCATCGCAATCGCCATTTGATGTTCGGTGACGGTGTCCATGTCGGACGACACGATGGGGAGAGATAAGCTGATACTATCAGACAGGGACGAATCTAAGCGCGTCATACGCGGAAGAACTTCGGAGTAGTTTGTCGCTAGTGAGACGTCATCATACGTCAAACCCAGCCCTGCATTAGCCGCAAAGAATGGATCGGCGGGAAGGAAGAAGCGTTCGTCGAGTGAAGCGCGACTTTTGTTTTTGGAGGAAGCCATAGGTGTCGGTTTCCCCAAAGGGTGTTAAACATCGTTCACGAAGGTGGCAAATTGATTTTGCTCCCTGGCAAAATTTAAAGATACTAAAGGGTATGAATGACGGAAAATACGAGTTTTTGAAGGTGCGACGAGAATTTCGTCATCCGTTTGTCACCGGAGCAGGGAGTTTTACGGAGGTGGAAAGAGTCTTAATCAAAACCGAAATGAATGGTGAGATTGGCTTCGGCGAAGTCGCCCCGTGGCCAAATTTTGATACAGAAAGTATTTCGGAATGTGTCGATCTGCTGAATTCATTCGCCGGAGATTTATTAAAATTAAACGCTCATTTAAAAGAATTGGAGGGCGGCTTTCCTTGTTTACGTGCGGCCCTCTCGTCGTGTCGTCATTGGCCTGAAATTACAAATTTCAATAAAAAAACTTCTTGGGCTGGACTTATTCCCGAACCGACCGAGGAAAACATTGGAAGAAAAATAGCTGAAGGCTTTAAAACACTTAAGCTTAAAATATCTCCCCGAACTTCTTTTTCTTATATTAAATCTTTAATCACGACAGCGCCTAGTGATATTATTTTTCGCCTGGATGCCAATGGAAGCCTTAACCTACAAGAAACAGAACAATGGGTAAATTTTGCACTGTCATCAGATCAAATAGAATTCATTGAGCAACCGCTGCCGGTGAATCATCCTGGATACAATCAACTAGACCCCAAAAAGGTCGCTCTCGATGAATCATTTATCTCTCCAGATAAATTTAGTTGGTCTGGACCAGTGGTCGTCAAACCGTCCCTCGTAGGCGATTGGGATGTTTTTTTAGCATGGCGCAAAACCCATCCTAACAAAGTCATTTATTCGTCGGTCTTTGAAACCGCTTTTGGCCGCCAAGCCGCACTTTGGTTGGCCCATCTTGACCCATCAGTCGGGGCGGTGGGATTTGACACCCTAAACCAATTCAAAGATGATGGCTTAGACCGCCATCGATCGGGTCCAGTGGTTGATGGATTATCAAACTTCGATTGGCTATCATTATGGAGAAAATTTAAATGAAATCGATTGCTGTTTTTCACTCAGATCCAAAAAAATACTTAGAGGAAGTTCTGACGGCACACTCTATTGGTCGTCCGGTTTTTCTAGGAAATCCCAACTGGGGACCCGCTGAATTAAAAAGTGCCGCCCAACTCATTCCCAAGGAAACCATCATTGAAGGAATCCATCTGATACCCCAAGGCACGGCCCCAGCGAATTGGCCCGAGGCCTGGATGGACTGTCTTTTTATTCCAACGGGCGGAACTGGTGGTAAAGTTAAGTTCGTTATTCATAACAGCAAAACTCTGCGAGCCGCCGCCCTAGGATTACGCGATGCCCTGGTGGCACGCGGACTGAGTTCGATACTGCACGGCGCGAGTTTCACGCCGCCTTATCATGTCAGCGGTTTAATGCCCGTACTGCGCGCTCAATTTACCAGTGGAAATTATGGCCACTACGACGGACGTTTCTTACCCAACCAATCTCTACCCGAAATTAAATTGCCTGCCGGTGGCACTAAAATAGCTTCTTTAGTGCACACGCAAATTTCGCGAATACTTGAGCACCCGGAGGGCTTAAAATGGTTGAAGCAATTTGATGTAATTTTATTGGGCGGAGCTGCCGTTCCCCGCCCGGTCATCGATGCGATTCGCGATCAGCATCTTCCCGTTTATGCCACTTATGGAATGACCGAAACGGCTGCGCTCTGTGCCTTCTGTCCACCCGAAAAAATCTGGCGCGATGAACCTCTCCGAGGGTATCCCCTGCCCGGGGTAAAATTTACCGAAATTAATCACCACATCTGTATCCATTCACCCGCCTGTGGTTTGGGCTATTGGCTCGGTGAAAAATTCTCCATCCCTTATACTTCGGGTGATCTGGGGCACGTTAATGCCGATGGAACGGTAGAAATTTTGGGTCGGGGTGATCGCATTATCAACTCGGGTGGCGAAAAAATTGACCCCTCACGCGTTGAAGAAATTTTAAAGTCCACTGGACTCGTAAAAGATATTTTCGTCTTCGGGGTGATTGATGCTCAATGGGGTCAACGTGTCGTGGCCTGTGTCGTCGCCAGTGAATATAATTCAGCCGCCCTTAAAAGAGCCGTAGAAGTTTTAGAACCCGCCGCCCGTCCTAAAAATTATATCTTTGTCGAAAAAATTCCGCTGGATGGACGCGGAAAATTTGATCGCCTCGCTGCCGAAAAACTTTTGCGGATTTAGTTTCGAGCAGCTTTCCAAATTCGTAGACAAGACTCCACCAAGGCGGGAAACTCGGCTAGTGGCACTTGGCTAGGGCCGTCGGAAATTGCCTTGGACGGATCTGGATGCGTTTCCATAAACAATCCATCGGCGCCGGCTGCCAAGGCGGCTTTTGCTAAAACCGGAACATACTCGCGTTGCCCACCCGAAGCTCCGCCCGCCGCGCCAGGTAATTGCACAGCATGCGTGGCGTCCATAATCGTGGGGTAACCATAACTCGCCATGATTGGGAAAGATCTCATATCCACGACAAGGTTTTGATATCCAAAAGTAGTTCCACGATCGGTTTGCCAAATTTCAGCGGCATTCGCTCCCTTTAATTTATCGACCACAAATTTCATTTCAAACGGTGAGAGAAATTGTCCTTTTTTAACATTCACTACCTTGCCAGTTTTTGCAGCGGCCACGAGTAAGTCGGTCTGACGGCACATGAAGGCAGGAATTTGCAGTACATCGACCACCTTGCCCACGGGTTCGCAGTGATCAGGTCCGTGGATATCCGTTAAGACCGCGAAACCATAATCTTTTTTAACGAGTTTTAGTAATTCTAAACCAGCTTCCATTCCCGGACCACGATCGCCCCCTAAAGAGGTGCGATTGGCTTTATCATAAGAACCTTTGAAAATAATATTTAATTCCGGGAAGCGGACAGACAGCGCCTTCAGCTCTTTCGCCACGGTGCGACAATTGGATTCTGATTCTAACGAACAAGGGCCGGCGATGAGGAGTAGTCTCCGCTTATCGTGTAACATAATGAGAAATTAGACAAAAAATCAGCTCAAGGGCGAGCCGTATCCTTACTGACGTCCCAGCCACTTTAAAACTTCGGGTAGTGAACGCGTATTTAAAACGTTTTCTTTAGTTAACCAACCCTTGCGAGCAATCCGTACACCATGGGCCGCAAAGCCTAATTGCTCAATATCATGAGCGTCTGGATTAATTGAGGTAAGCACGCCTTTTTCGGAGGCTCGACGCCACCAACGCCAATCGAGATCCAGCCTCCAAGGGTTAGCGTTTAATTCGATGATGGTATCATTCGCCGCCGCAGCATCGATAATCTTGGCGATGTCTACTTCATAGGGCTCGCGTTTATTAAGCAGGCGCCCCGTGAGATGGCCCACCATGTCCACATGCTCATTCTCAATCGCTTTAATAATCCGCTTCGTTTGCTCCTCTTTATCTAAGGTGAATAGGTTGTGTACTGAAGCCACTACGAAGTCGAGTTTGCCCAAAACCTCATCAGTAAAATCGAGTGAGCCATCACGTAAAATATCTACCTCGCTACCACTTAAGACCCGCACCTTAAATTTACCCGCCTGATTTAATTTGTTAATTTCCTCAATCTGTTGGGCGAGTCTGCTTTCGTCTAAACCTCTTGCCTGAAAACTCGATTTAGAGTGGTCGGAAATTCCTAAATAACTCCAACCAAATTTTTCCGCAGCCGCGGCCATTTGTTCAAGGGTGTGATCACCATCTGAAGCAGTCGTGTGGTTATGAAAAACTCCTTTAATATCTTCAAAGGCAACCAGCTTAGGGAGATTGTTCTTTTCGGACTCTTCGATTTCTCCCGCACCTTCACGGAGTTCGGGAGGAATCCATTTTAATCCTAAAGCCTTAAAAACTTCTTCTTCGTTTTTAGCACCCGGGGCTTTTTGTTTTTCGTCCACCGACTTAAAGCCCCACTCACTCATGCTTAAGCCTTGGGACAAAGCTCTTTGACGCATCGCTACATTATGTTCTTTGGATCCAGTAAAGTGATGGAGGGCAAAATAAAATTGCTCTTCGGGAACCACGCGAAGGTCGGCTTGAATTCCATTTTCTAAACGCACACTCGACTTCGTTTCTCCCTGAGCGGTGATTTCTTTAACTCCTGGATAGTTTACAAACCAATCCATAACTGGCTTGGGTTCTGACGAGGCTACGAGGAAGTCTAAATCGCCCACCGTTTCACGAGAGCGACGGAGTGAGCCTGCCGATTCGGCTAATTTTACTTGGGGTAGATTTTTTAATCCTGCTAAAATTGGTTCGGCAATTTCGGCAGCGTCGGCCCAGCGGTGTCTTTTTCCATAAGCGATTCTGTTTTTTATTCCCTCTAAAATATTGGTCTGGGTTTTAGCACCAAAGCCCTTCAGCTCAGCAACTTGTCCGCTATCGCAAACTTCTTTTAATTTCTCAATGGTTTCAACTTGGAGTTGAACCCACAGCGCGCGTACTTTTTTTGGGCCTAACCCTGGAATTTGAATAACCTCCAACAGACCAGGCGGAATACTCGCTTTTAGTTTTTGGTGAAAGGGTAAAACTCCATCGCGACGTAGTGTAGTTATTTTATCCACCAGCGCTTCGCCCATCCCCGGAATCTCCGCGAGTTTATCCGTTTTAATTAATTCATCTAAGTCTTCGGAAAGAGTTTCGAGAATACGCGCCCCATTAGAATAGGCACGAATCTTAAAGGGATTTTCTCCCGTTAACTCGAGCAAAGTTGCGATTTCGTCTAAGACCGAGGCGATGGCAGATTTTTCCATCATACCCTACTTTTTTTCTCGTGAAGGTAAATTTTGTTTAATTCCAAGAAGTCGGCCTCCTTTGGGCCACTCTCAATCACGTGCTGATAGTGACCCGCGTGTTGTAATTCGTATTCCGAGGCGGCAACACGACGATCAATTTCGTCAACCGGATCCGTACCGCGACCCGTCAGTCGGCGACGTAATTCAACCGGGTCAGTTACTCTGACAAAAACTGTGACAAGTGATTCCGCTAAGCTCTTATCGCTTTCCGCTTGGTTGCGAATCGAAGCAGCTCCCTGCACATCTACATTGAGCAAGGCGTCATACCCGGCACTCAGATGCTTGGCGATGTCCTGTTTACGACATCCATATAAATTATGGTGGACCACCGCTTTTTCTAAAAATTTACCCTCGGCATATTGCGCTTCAAACTCCTGGCGGGTTAAAAAATGATAATCTTCACCGTCAATTTCTCCGACGCGTGGCGGGCGAGTGGTACAGGTGATCACCCGATGAATGAATTGTGGATACGATTCGGTTAACCGCATGCATAACGTTGTCTTCCCACTGCCAGCAGGGCCCGAGACGACAATTAAAAGGGGGCGATTCACGGAATAAATTTAATTTGCAAGAGACAGGCTAAGCCAGTGACAAAGAAAAAGATTCCGAGAGTCTTAGAGCGGGCGGGTTTTTCTAAAACCCAATCACACTTTTTATTGAATGCGACGGGCGACATCGCCCACCATAATCCTAATATGACCAAAAAGGCGTAACTGATACTGGCATCTAATAAACTGTAAGGCAATTGACGATACCCCGCATCGAGCGTTTGGCGGGCCGTAAAAAGCATTAAGACCCCGAGCGCGCGTACCGATAAAAAATCGGGCATGGTGAAAAAACTTAAGAGTCCGGCGACAACAAAGACCCAGACAATAATCTCACGCGGCAGACCGGCGAGGTCGGGCTCAGGTAAATGCAGAAGATGAAAACCGAACCAACCCACCGCCGCGATTAAAAGAATAATGGTATCAAACTTATCGCGACGAAAGGATTTTAAAATAGGTGCATTAGAATAAACCAACCAACCAGATAGTAGAAGGATAGTGGCTAAAACGAGATAAGCTTGAGCTAGGGACACGGCGGAAGATTAGCAGAAACAAGACCTCGGGTGCAACAAAGGAGGTTAATTCCGAGAAAGAATTTGATCGCGCGCCCAACACGCATGTTCGGACACCATAGGATCGGCGTGATTTACTAATCGTCCGATGGCCTCAAGATCTCCCGGCGTTCCTGTATTTCCCATGACGGTTAAGGCATTTCTCCACCACCTTAATAGACCTAAGCGTTTTACGGGCGTACCCCTAAATTGATTTAAAAAATCTGCTTCACCCCAGGAGAGCGTTTCTTTGAGAATCGGCTGCGGTCGGGCTTTAAATTTATTTTCTTTTGTTTCCTTGGCCCATTTATTCCACGGACAGACATCAAGGCAGTCGTCACAACCAAATATTCTGTTACCGAGCGGCTTACGATACTCCACGGGAATCGGGCCTTTGTGCTCGATGGTTAAGTAGGCTAAACATTTTCGCGCATCTAGTTTATAGGGAGCAATAATCGCAGAGGTGGGACAGGCGGTAATACACCTCGTGCAACTTCCACACCGATTAATCGAGGGCGAAGATGATTCTAATTTTAGTGTGGTTATAATAATTCCTAAAAATAACCAGGTGCCAAATTCGGGCTGTAAAATTATGGTGCTTTTCCCCTGCCAACCTAATCCCGCCGCAACGGCTAAAGGTTTTTCTAAAACGGGTCCGGTATCAACATAGGGTTTTTGCGCACCACCTAATGTTCTCATAACCGTACAAAGTTTTCTTAATTTTTTCGTAATGATGTTATGATAATCCTGACCGAGCGCATATTTCGCGATTTGGTAATTCGGGTTGGGTTGTGGCTGATAATAATTTAATCCCACCACGATAATACTCTGAGCTTCAGGTAAAACTCGGGTTACTTCTGTTCGGCGTTCGGTATCTTTTGCCATCCATTCCATTTCGCCGTGCATGCCATCGGCAATCCATTTTTTAAAATAGTCTGCCTTCACATCAGCCTCAATCGGAGCGACGCCAAAGACATCAAACCCCAATACTAAGGCCTCGGCCCGCAGGTTTTCCCGCAGTGCTTTTGCATCCATAAACTATCCTAAAATTGATAAAACGCGGCTGATAATTTCGTCCACCGGCGCGAGTTTTCCATTACCTTCATAACCACAAGCCAACATTCCTTCCACGGGGTCGACCACCACATGTCCACGTGCTTTTAAGGTTTTTATATTAGCTTGGGTGGCTGCGTGTTCATACATTTTTCCGTTCATCGCGGGAGCTAAGACCACGGGACAGCGGGTCGCTAGATAAATGGAGGTGAGTAAATCGGGAGCCAGGCCGTGAGCAAATTCGGCCAAGACGTTTGCCGACAGTGGAGCGACGAGAAACAAATCCGCGGAATCAGCGATTTCGATGTGGCCGGGGACAGAACTTTTTCCTTCTTCCCAAATATCAACCCCCACCGGGTTCTTGGATAAGACCTGTAAAGTCATAGGGGTTATAAATTGGGTAGAACCCTTAGTCATAACTACCTGCACATCTGCCCCGTATTTAATGAGTTGAGATGTCAGATCGGCGGCTTTGTAGGCCGCAATCGAACCAGTAACACCGAGCACTATGCGTTTGCCTGCTAAATGAGACATAGCGTCATTATAAATAAGACAGTTTAGGCTGAAGCGAGGGGAAAGGGGGCGGCCGGCGCAATTTTCCCTCAAAAACACTCAAAAAGGGTCTTTTCTGGTTTGCCATCGGGGGTCCCGAAGATTGCGATGGGGTCACTTATGCAATCCGACATTGGTCTTATTGGTCTGGCCGTCATGGGTCAGAATCTCGCCCTTAATATCGCAGACCACGGTTTCGCGATTTCTGTCTACAATCGTACAACCGCTAAAACGGACGAGTTTGTAAAAGAAAATCCCAACACCCCTGGTAAACTTACTGGTTGTGCGACGATGAAAGACTTCGCTGCTTCCTTAAAGAAGCCCCGCAAAGCTGTCATCCTCGTTAAGGCTGGTGCTCCTACCGACGCCGTCATCAACGAACTCGCCTCAGTTTTTGAAAAAGATGATATCATCATCGACGGCGGTAATGCACTTTGGACCGACACGATTCGTCGTGAGCGCGAACTCAAAGCAAAAGGTCTTCGCTTTATCGGATCTGGAGTATCAGGCGGCGAAGAAGGTGCACGCTTCGGCCCATCCTTAATGCCCGGTGGCGATCCTAAAGCTTGGGAAGAATTAAAAACTATTTGGGAAGCAGTAGCTTCTAAAGTAGACGCTCAAACGGGCGTTGAACTCACCGGTGCAAAACCAGGCAAGCCAATCAAAGGTGGCGTTCCTTGTGTTGCCCACATCGGTACTGATGGTGCCGGTCACTACGTGAAGATGGTTCACAACGGTATCGAATACGGCGACATGCAAATGATCTGCGAAGCCTACGATTTAATGCGTGGCCTCCTCGGTATGACTCCAACTGAAATTGGTACTGTCTTTGAAGAGTGGAATAAGGGTGATTTAAATTCTTTCTTAATCGAAATCACCGCGAAGGTTTTAAAACAAAAAGATCCTGAAACGGGCGTACCTTTAGTGGACGTTATCCTTGATACCGCCGGACAAAAAGGAACCGGTAAATGGACCAGCGCTAACGCACTCGATATGGGTGTAGCTGCTCCAACTATTGCTGAAGCGGTCTTCGCTCGCTGCTTATCCGCGGTGAAAGAAGAACGTGTGGCTGCCGCTAAAGCCCTTCGTGGACCTAAGCGCGCGATGACCAATCCAGATAAAGCGAAAGTCATCGAACAAATTCGTGACGCACTTTATTGCTCTAAGATTTGTTCTTACTCTCAAGGCTTCCAATTAATGCGCGAAGCGCAAAAGGAATATAATTGGAAACTTAACTTCGGTGAAATCGCCCAAATCTGGCGCGGTGGTTGTATCATCCGGGCAAGCTTCCTGCAAAAAATCACTGAAGCTTTTGGTAAGAAATCTAAATTAGCTAATCTTCTCCTCGATCCTTACTTCAAGAAGACCGTCAAGAAAGCACAGAAGAATTGGCGCAAGGTCATTGCGTTAGCCGTGAAGCATGGAATTCCTGTTCCTACTTTAGGATCTTCATTATCTTATTTTGATTCTTACCGCACCGAGCGCTTACCTCAAAATCTATTGCAAGGACAACGCGACTTCTTTGGCGCTCACACTTATGAGCGTACCGATAAGCCACGTGGTGAGTTCTTCCACATCGATTGGCCAGATCCTAAGCGTCCACAAATTAAAGCTTAGCCGCTTTAAACAAAAGCCCCAGTTCTCTGGGGTTTTTTTATTTCTTCCATCCGCCACCGGTGGCGGCGGCGAGACTTACGGTGGCCTGACAAATTTCAAATTCCAAGGTAGCGTGGGTGCGACGGGCTAAAGCGAGATCGCGCATAGCAATCACCACTTCGCGTTCATCAGCAACACCAGCAGTGTATCGTGTTTTGGCGTTTTCTAATCGTTGAGTCACCGCCTCCAAAACTCTTTCGGCTAATTTAACTTCTTCTTCTAATTCTTTTATATCAACGAGTGTGACTTCAACTTCACGAAACGCATTGAGTATGGCCTTGCGCCATTCAGCGCCCGCTAAATCGATCCGAGCACGCGCTACTTCAAGCTGCGACTCCCTGCGATCGCCATCAAACAAAGGGATATCAACCGCGGGCATTAAAGACCAAAAGCCCGAAGACCCTTTACCGATTTTGGAAGCGGGATCGGCCTGCCAACCTAACTGGCCATTGAGAGTCACCGATGGATAAAAATCTGAGCGGGCGACACCCTCGCGAGCCATGGCAGAATCTAATTTCATTGAGGCCGCTGCTAAATCAGGACGGCTTAATAAAAGTTGCGATGGAATCCCGGCACTAAAGTTGGGTCGCTCTTTTTTAATTTTTATTTCCGTTGAAATCGTGGCTGGAAGTTTCTCCGTTTGCGGCGCACCTATCAAAGCGCGAAGGGCTGACTCATACGCGGCCAGTCGGCGGGCCGCATTCGACATATCTAGTTTTGCCTGGGCAGCGGCCAATTGAACGGTGGAAAGAGGATCAGTAGAAAGTAATCCAGCATTCACCGCTTTCTCAATTATTTCCATTTCACGGTAACGAGCTTTAAACTCATCCGATAAACATTCGGCATCAATGCGGGCTGATTGAATCGCAAACCAGAGTCGGGATACTTCAGCGACGAGTGACACCTTGGCATTTTCGACACTGTAGCCAGCGGCGACCGCTTCCGCGATGGCCGACTCCGAACTGAGTTTATTTTTATCCCAAAAATCTATTTCCCAATTTACCTGACCACCCACCGTTAAAGTATCAAACCGACGAGGCATAAGCCCTGGAATGTTTTTGCCTGATTCTGCAGAGGTTCGATTGGATTGATAGGAACCCTGCGCGTCAACACGGGGAAGGAGTTGAGCATTTACTGCCGCCACTCTCGCACGAGCTTCGCGCCAGTGTGCCTGAGCAATAGCCAAGTCCGGATTAGCCTTAAGGGCTCTCTCTATTAAAGCGTCGAGGTTAGTATCCTTAAAAGATTTCCACCATTGGGCATCGGCAACCTTACCTTCAGATATCTTGTTGGAAAACTCACTCACCGGCGTCAAACCATCGGGTCGTACGGCTGCCTCATGGGCACACCCCACTAAGAGTAAGGCAGATATAATTAAAAACTTTTTATTTAGCCGCTTCATTCGCAGGTGAAGATTTTGAAGTGTCGATATAAACATCCATTTGCTGTCCGACGAAAATATTGTGGTCGGCAGGTCTATCAAATTGGTAAATGACTTGAAGCACCCGTGTGTCTACGCGCTCAATACTCGCACCCGTTAGAGAAGCTTTTGGAATAACAAAAGGCTCTATTCTTAGGAACTTTAGCGGAATCGATCGATCGCCCGCACCCACCCGGGTACTTTCTCCCTTAAGATATCCTTTCGCAGGTAAACCTTCCCGCACTCGGGTGGCTAACTGTTCGTCTACATCACAACGAATTTGTAACTGTTCAATATTTCCAACAACAATGGGGGCTTTTTGTCCTGCCGCAACAAACTCTCCCTTTCTTACATTTACCTGTAAAACTGTTCCGTCAATCGGTGAGTTAATTTGATAACGTCTAAACATGATTTCTAATTGGGTTAATTGAGAGCGCGCAGTGTTTAATTTTGCTACGGCTTCTTCTCTGGCTAACTCATAATTTTTTAAATCAGATTTACTTACCGCACCCGTGTCTTTTAGTGATGACCACCGATCATACTGATCTTTTGCCCTTTCGGTCGCAGCTTCTGCTGCTCTTACAATACTGGCTTGAACTTCTATTTGTTGTTTAATTTCAGTTCTATCCAGTGTTAAGAGGGGCTGTCCCCGATTTACCTTATCCCAAACTTTTACGTTAACCTCGGAGACAATGCCGGAGTAGGCTGAACCAAGAGAGGTGTTTTCAGATAGGGATTCAACCAAACCAGCAGCGGAAATTAAACCATTCTTATCTCTCACTGCGGGCTCGTAGGGCGGGGGTTTGATGGCGGGTTCCGTGGCTGTTCCACGAGTTAATTGAAAGGCAGCAATCGCACCGGCGATCGCTATAATAATAAGAATGATTCGTTTTTTGAACATGTTTTTGTTAAAGATAATTAGCGTCGAGAGTTCGCGGATCATCAACTACTCGTTTTATTTTTCCGTCTTCCATTTCGGCAATACGATCAGCGTATTTAAATATTCGGAAATCGTGAGTTACCACCACGACGCATCGGTTGGGCGCACGGGAAAGCTCTCTAATCATTTCCATAATTTGGGCACCAGTATCTTTATCGAGCGCCGAGGTAGGTTCATCGCAAATTAATAAGGGGGGTTCATGCACCAGGGCACGCGCAATGGCTACCCGTTGTTGTTGACCGCCCGAAAGTGCATTAGGCTTACCTTCTTCTCTTCCTTTTAATCCGACTTTTTCTAAAATCTCTTTGGCTTTCTTTTTAGCGGCTGAGTGACTGGCTCCTTGGATTAATAACGGGATCATCACATTCTCGACCACCGAAAGTGTCGGAATTAAATTAAAAGACTGAAAAACAAATCCGAGATTTTTTCGGCGAAAGGTGGTGAGTTCTTCTTGGCTCAAGCCATCAAGCCTTTGACCGAATACTTCAATTTCACCCGCTTGAGGTGTAAGAGTTCCCGCAATCACCGAAAGTAATGTTGTTTTACCACATCCCGATGGACCCACCAACATAATCAACTCACCCGTCCGTGCGGAAAAATCAGCGTGATTGAGGGCAATCACTTTAGCTTCTTCTGATCCAAAAGAAATGTCCACCTGGCGAGCGGCGACGGCAATAGAGGGGTGAGTGTTCATCCGCGGAAAACGGTGGCGGCATCGACCCGCGACACCTTAATAATTCCAATAATGGCGGAGACGAAACTAATGCCCATCGTGAGCACGAGTGTCGCAATTAAAATCTGGGGGAACATGACGAAGGGGGGCATGCCTTTTTCAATCATCACGCGGCCAATCGCCTGAGCCATTCCCGCGCCCAAACCAAAGCCAATTAAACCAGCCGTTATGGCCTGAACAAATAACATAGCTGATAAAACACGCATACTCGCACCCATCGCCTTAATGGCGGCAAAATATTTTAAGTTTTCTAAAACGAAGGAATAAAATGTTTGGCCCGATATTGCGATGCCCACAAAAAGTCCGAGTGCAACCGCAGTGCCAAAGGAAAACGGAATACCGGTATTTTTCCAGAACCACCAAAAGGTGGCACGGGCTAAACTACGATCCGTCCAATCCCAAATCACGGAATCTGTCGTCCAGGCTTTAAGTCCGGTTTCATTTTCAATGCGCTGGCAAAGTTCGGTGGGGGTTACGCCGGCCACCGGCTCAACCAACATAAAACTTAAAGTTCTGCGCGCACCCAAGGTGTATGACTTGGCGCGGTCATAGGTTGTGTAAACAAATGGCCCGCCCGTAAAAGCACGACGCACTTTACAGATTCCCACAATACGCGCCTCGATATCATTAATCTCAAAAACGTCGCCAGGCTTAAGTGGCACGTTGGTTATTTTTCCATCGGGACCCTTGACCTGACGACCCATCAGTTGGGCACCCCATTCATCGACGATCACCGTATTAGGTAAGCGTAGGTCATTGATCTGTCCCTGACTCAGTTGAGCGGGCGCCCCCGCAAAAGTATCCGCATCTATTCCGACCATCGAAATTAATTTGAAATTACCATCCACCATGCGTGCCTGAAGAAATGAAGTGTGTAAGGGAGCTGCCCAAGCCACACCATCCACCGAGCGGACTCGACCCAATTCAGTATCACGCATCGGCTTAGCATCATTCGCTTGTTCCACCATCGGGTCACTCACCCAAATGTGGGCGCGAATGTTGACCACGGGCGTATATGTCCAACTCATGATTCCGAAGAACACCGACGATTGTTGGGCCATTAAAAGCGCCGAAAAGGCTAAACCACAAAGAAGCATCGCTAATTTAGCGGTGTCTCCAAAAAGCATATTAAGGGCAAGCCGTAGCATTTTATTAGGCTTAAGGTTAATAGGCTCTCGCAGTTGGGTCAACGAGAGCCATAACTTAGATGAGTCAAACCTGTGACAATTATTGTGCTACAGGAGCAACCGGGGCGCTTTGACTGTTAAAATTAACTGGCCAAACATTCTTTAGGAAATCTGGACCCCATTGAGCGTGAACTGCCCACGCTGTAATGAGTAAAATAAGTGCGATGGAGAAACATGTAATCACCTTTTTCGCGTTATCACTCTTGGCACTCGCATGTAATAAACCAACCGCACCCAAAGCTAATAGTGGGTGAAGTAAGGAAAATGATTTAGCTGAATTCCAGGCCACCGCGAGACCAACAACTAAATTAATATCCACCAACACGGCCACAATACGTTGGAATACAGGCTTCGGGCCCTTGATGAGGGTCACCACGATGACTGCTAATACTAGAGCGAGTAATAAAGTGCCGTAGTGTTTATGTGATTTTATGAGAATTTCCATAACGACAAAACTGGTTAAATTACCGAGCCCAGCAAGCCTTCATCGTGTTTCGTTTTAGTTATCCTCAGGAAACATTTTAACAAACAACACCGCAGCGGCTGATCCGCCCAAGAACATGAAGAATATGTCTAATGCAGTTCGGGGAAGTCCGTGGGCTAGAAGTGTGAATTCTTGGCTGAGTGCTTTTAATACTGAATCGTCGGCATTGAGGGCGCCCATAATACCCACAAAATCATTGGCGACCTGCACCGCAGGATTAAGGGCTAAGCTAAGTGACGAAAATGTGCTACCGATGCCTAAAACGGTTAAGGCAATCGCTATCCCAAAATAACTGTTCCCTGCAGTGCGTTTTGATGTCGCAACCATGAGAACCACGAATGCTAAAATAAACGTACCCAGCGCTTCAGCCGACCATCCTACCCAGGCACCCGACATCGCACTTTCGCCCAGGGCTTCAACCACATCCTTTGAGCGTTCTACCGAATGTCCGTTTAAAATTCCTACAACGGTCGCAGCCAACAGCGCAGCCAAAAGCTGTACCGCAATATAGCCCAATAATCTCTTCGCGGTGAGTTTTTTACGGAGAAAAATCGCTAGTGATACCGCCGGATTATAATGAGCTCCGGAAATATTTCCTCCCATATAAATCATCGCACATAAAACAGCAGCCACGGGAAGCGGGTTAGATGCCAAGATGGCAATTAAGCATAGAAAAAAGGTACCGATAAATTCGATGATCAGTTTATTGCGCATAGATTGACACTCTTGGTTTTAATCCAAATCACAAGTTTAGACTGTAAACACCTATCATGTACCACGGTGTTCTCTTCATGGGGTGAACACTACGGAGAGATAATTGAAATTTAAAGCAGGGGGACTTTGCTCAACGGCGATTACTAAATCCTATGCACAAATCACTCCCCCTCCTCTCCAATCTACTCCTGGTTGGAATTCTCACAACCGGACTTAATGCCAAGCCCATGGACACCCCTAAAAGCAACACCGATAAGGCTGTTGACGCGGATCACGTTCGTTTGATTGAAGCTAAAAAACGGGTAAATGAAATCCCCGAAGTATTAAGTTCCCAACAACAGGCTAAAGCCGATCGCGCACAACTGGTTAAGGCTTCAGCCGATTACAAACAGGCGCGCACGAAATCCACTACCTCCGATGAGACCTATCGTAAAATCTTTGATGAGCAGTTAAATAGACTCGACCCCGAAGCGGCTAAAATTTCCGCCAAAGAAAGACTGGCCTTTCGAGATAAAATGGTGAAAGCGAGAGAATCTAAAAAGACTGATGGCAAAAAAGTAGGGGCGCAAGATTCGGACGAAGACGACGATCGGTCCGAAGAAGAAAGTTAAATAGTAAAACCCACCAGACGGTGGGTTTTTTATTTAAGGGCTTTTTCTAACATGCTCCAAATTTCCTCCACCGGCTCTAAGCCAATCGAAATTCTTAAAAGATCAGGATCCAGCCCGGCAGACCAAATCTCTTTTCTTCCTACCTCTGTGGTGACCTCGTCAAAATGCGCCAACCATAAATAGGGTGATATCAGTGTGAATTCTAAACCAAAACTCGGCCCCTTAACACACTGCAACTTATCATAAACGCCTCTCATTTCTTTTTTGAGTTCAATGGTAATCAGCGAGCCAATACCCGCACCCGATCTTTTTAATTTTTTGTAATTAGCGTTCGTGACAACGTTTTCAGCAGTTCTAACAAAAGAAACAGCGGGGTGGTTAGCTAGACGCTGAGCAATCATTGCAGCACTCACATTTATTTTGGGAAGTATCTCTTTTAACTTTATGATTTGATTGGCCAAGACCTCGGCATCGAGAGCATGGAGGGGCTCGATAATCTTTTTAACCTCTGTAATTAACTGAGCGGCTTCGGACCTTGTTTCATTAACCGCCAAAACTCCAGCCATCACATTGCCCTCGCTGGCCGCATACTTGGTTAGGCTCGAGCATACGATGTCAGCATATGGTAAAAGATCGAGCGTGGCGATGCTCACCGCGCTGGGATCCAAAACCAACAGGGCTCCATACTGATCACAGAGCCGACGAAGTTTCGGAATGTCCGGAGTCTCCAACTGTGGGTTATTCGGGGCTTCCGTAAAAATGCCCGCCACCCTTCCCTCTTTCAAAATCTGCTCAACCTTATCGAGCTCTTGAATATTCTTTATAAAAATATGCTCCGTTGAACTGTTTTTCTCTAAAATCTTAGCCGAGTCGACATAAAGCCAGCCTAGTTGTATCCAGACATTTTTGCCTTTCGGATTTTGAATCTGACTAACGGCGGTCACCGCCGCATAGGCAGCATTCATTCCGGAAAGTGAAATTAAAATGTTTTCGATCTTCGCTTGAACTAAATAAGGTGCACAAAAAGATTTTATCTTTTCCGTGGCACTCGCGTTTTCCCCGCTGGGTGAATTTTTTAAATAGGCTTCGGCTTGGCGGGATGAAATCAGTACGCCCGTATGTTGAATGAGTTTAGCCAACTTTTCGGCGGGCGGCCCGGCGGGTACAGTAATCAAAACCCAATCCGCCTCTGGATCTACCTGAGCATTAATAATTCCTGCCCACTTTAATAAAGCTTGGGCGGACTTTAAAGAAACCACCGGAAAGAGTTCGCCCGCTCTCTGATGTTTTTGAGCGGCTTGTTTGGCGGCTTCTTGTACTAAACGATTACGGACAAATCGGGGATACCCTGCAGAAATTTTTCCCCAGACATGGGCTTCTTTTCTTTCATAGCCTTCAATGTCTGCCAGCGTGGGCAAAGAGACCACTGTGGCATGAGGAGACGCAGGGATTACCGAACCCAGAGGAGGACAATGTAACACTTTTAAATATCTCCGCCGATTTCGTTTTCAATAATCTGGCTTAAGGTCTGACGACGACGAATCAATTTAATCGATCCGGTTGCTTTGATTAAAACCTCGGGGGCCTCGGGAAAAGAATTATAATTTTTGGTGCTCATTCCGGCACAATAGGCACCAGCTCCGCCAATTACACAAAGATCTCCGGCTTGTACTTCGGGAAAATTTTTTACGGCAAGCGTTTCGGGCTCACCCGGTGCGCACGTGATTAAATCTCCCGACTCACAACAATGACCCACAATGACATAATCTTCGTTCTTCGTGGATTTTGTTTTAGGATATAAATAAATCGGGTGCTGTGCACCATAGAGTGAGGGTCTTAAAATTTCAGTCATCCCAGAATCTATTTTTATAAATTTCCGTGAATTAGTAGAAACTATATCCTGAACCTTACAAAGCACCGCTCCGGCATTCGCGACCAAGAAGGTTCCTGGTTCGATTTCTAATTTAAGTTTTCGTCCTTCGGCTTTAGCAAAATCTTCGAAGGCTTGTTTAACTGGGACGCCAATTTTTTGAGGGTCGGTGCCCTTCTCTCCCGCGACTCGCGCTATTTTATAACCACCACCTAAATTAAGGGTGGTAACATCATTAAATAATTTAACGAGCGCTAGGCTGGATGCGGAGACCTCTTGCCAAACTTGTGGATCGCTACCCGATCCAATGTGCGTGTGAATGCGGATGACTTTTAATTTATAAGTTTCGGTAATCTTTTTTACTTGGTCGGCCCACTCGTGCCAAATTCCGAACGAAGAGTCGGGTCCACCTACATTGGTTTTGCCCGTGCCGCCCGAACCGCGACCGGGATTAAAGCGAACCCCGATACTGTGTCCGGGTAAGGCCCGGCCAATACGCTCGAGCTGATTAAGTGAGCAGGCATTTACCTGGACCCCTAATTTTAGAAGATCGGCGAAGTCTTCGGGTAATTCTTGTGAGGATAAGGAAATTTTTTCTGGAGAAACCCCGGCGTGGATTGCTCGGCGAACTTCCCATCCTGAACTCGCATCAAAGTTTAATCCCAATCCATCAAATATTCGGAGAATGGATAAGTTGGGCGACGCCTTCATTGCGAACCGTACCGTCAGGCCAAAAGAATGAGGAAAGGCCAGCATCGCCTTGGCTTGGGCGGTTAAGGTCGCCTCGTCATAGACAAAACAGGGAGTGCCATGAGCGGAAGCAATCTGATCGGCTAGGGTTGTATTTATAAATGGGTGATGTTCCACAGTAGTATGCTAAAGACTTTGGCGTTCTCTGGCAATCCTACCAGCCTTTTCAATTTTATGACACCGCTTGCCACCTAGCCCCGACCTGGTTGGGATGGTTGAGTCTCTAATATGTCCGACCTTGATACTATCGTTGCAACATCGACCCCCTCCGGAAAATCAGCCCTGGCGGTGGTACGGGTGGATGGACCCTTAGCTCCTAGTATTATTCAATCTGCGTTTGGGCGAAAAAATTCTTTAATCATCAAACAGGCCACCACGGGGATTTGGCGTGATTTAAAAAATGAATCCGTGGATCAAGTCGTCGCACTACTCTGGGCCAACGGAAAATCTTTTACGGGTAGCGATTCATTGGAAATCACCTGCCACGGAAATCCACTCATCATTCGTCGACTCATCGAAGATTGTATGGCTCGCGGTTGTCGCATGGCGGAACCAGGTGAGTTTACGCGTCGCGCTTTCTTGGCCGGCAAAATTGATTTAACTCAGGCGGAAGCCGTCGCGGATTTAATTCATGCAAGTTCGGAGCGCGCCCTCTCGTCGGCTCGACGGATGTTAGCTGGTGAGATGGGAAAATTAGTCGCGGGTTGGACCGATCGTCTACTCCAGGCTCTCGCTATACTCGAAGCACATATTGATTTTCCGGAAGAAGACATTGGATCCGAAAACCCACAAGGACCATTGATTTTATTGGGTAATATTGCGTCAGAACTTTATGGATACGCAGCATCTTCCAAACACGACTCAGTGATGAGAAACGGCTTGAAGCTGGTAGTGGTCGGATCCCCCAATGCCGGAAAATCTAGTTTGGTTAATGTTCTTTCGGGAACTCAACGCGCCCTCGTCAGTGATGAACCAGGCACCACGCGCGACTTCCTTGAAGCACCGATTGCCGGATTACCTTTGGCCGTGATGGCGATTGATACGGCGGGCTTGCGCGAGGGTGGATCGGTTTTAGAAAAAGCCGGCATGGTGCGCTCACTGGAACAAGCTGAGTCTGCTCACTTTGTCATTTTAGTGGTCGACGCTTCGCTGCCTCCCCCTCCTCTACCCGACTCTCTTTTGGTTTTATTAAACCCAGCCAAAACCTTAGTAATAAAAAATAAGTCGGACCTACCTGAGCATCCTGATTTCAAAAAATTCCTACCAGATTATATTAATATTAAAACCTGTCTGCTCGATGGCCGAGACGCAGAAAAACTGAGAGTACACTTGGGTGATATCCTAGTTGAGCGACAGTTGGCCCCGGGGGCTGAAGATCTCATTGTGAGTGTACGTCATGCCGAAGCCTTAAAACAGGCGGCCGCGGCCCTCACCGAAGCTATTAGCCATTTATCGGCCCCGGTTCATACGGAATTAGCCGCAGCCCGGTGTCGGGAGGCCCTTGACTCCCTTGGCGAAGTAGTGGGAAGAATTGATAATGAGCGAATGCTGGACAAGTTGTTCGCTTCCTTCTGCATAGGTAAGTGATTTCCTCTGCGAGGAGGAACACCTCCTATGCAACCCGCCAAAGAAATAAGACTCGGCCCACAAAAGCCCTATGACGTGATCGTCTGCGGGGCTGGGCATGCTGGAGTTGAGGCCGCCTTAGCCGCTTCGCGCATGGGTGTGGATGTTTTATTACTGAGCGGAAACATTGATACCATTGCTCAAATGAGCTGTAACCCGGCCATTGGGGGCCAAGCCAAAGGCCACATTGTCAGAGAAATCGATGCCCTAGGTGGTGAAATGGGAATCACCGCTGACGTTACCGGAATCCAATGGCGCCTTCTTAATTCATCTAAAGGCCCCGCCGTTCAAGCCCCCCGCGCTCAGTGTGATAAAAAGGCCTATCAGTTCCGCCTCAAGCACCGCTGCGAACTTCAGCCCGGACTTACTATTTTCCAGGCCATGGTCACCGGCCTCATCTTTGATCACGGCAAAGTTGTTGGCGTAAACACCAACCTAGATTTATCCTTCTACTCTAAAACCGTGGTCGTCACGACGGGTACTTTCTTAAGAGGTCTAATGCATATAGGTTCCAATAAAACCGAGGGCGGAAGATTGGGTGACTTTAGTGCTAAGTCGTTGTCCAGCAGTTTCTTAGACGCTGGTATTGAGTTGCAAAGACTCAAGACCGGTACTCCCCCAAGAATCCTTGGAAGCTCGATTGATTTCTCACAATGCGAAGAGCAAGCGGGTGATCAATCCCCTACTCTTTTTGCATTCCATGACACGCGCCAAGACGGCGACTTGTTCCACGTGGAACACTCGGGTCAAACCCTCCCCGGCTGGACTCCTGGATCTAACCAAGTCTCTTGCTGGATGACCCAGGCTACGAGCCTGACAGGAAAAATTGTCCAAGAAAACCTCCACCGCTCTCCCCTTTACAGCGGCGAGATTAAAGGCGTTGGTCCCCGCTATTGCCCTTCGATTGAAGATAAGTTTGTTAAGTTCTCCGAAAAAGAAAGCCATAAGCTCTTTTTAGAACCTGAAGGCAGAAATACTAATGAATGGTATATCAACGGGCTTTCGACGTCCTTACCCTTTGAGGTTCAACTTGAAATGCTTCATTCTATCGCGGGCTTAGAAAAAGCTGTGATGTTAAGACCGGCCTATGCCGTTGAATACGATTTTGCCCCGCCAACCCAGCTCTATCCAACCCTTGAATCCAAGAAGGTTCAGGGTTTATTCTTTGCCGGTCAGATCAATGGTACTTCGGGATACGAAGAAGCTGGCGCCCAGGGTTTAGTGGCCGGGGTAAACGCGGCATCGGTTTGTAAGGGATTGACTCCCATGGTTATAGGACGAGATGAGGCCTATATTGGTGTCTTAATTGACGACTTAGTAACCAAAGGCACTCAAGAGCCTTACCGGATGTTTACCAGCCGGGCCGAATACAGACTTTTATTTAATCATGGAAGTGCCGAGCTAAGACTTAACTCCAAAATCTCTAATTACGGGCTGGTAAGCCCCGAGCGCCTGGGCCGGATTCAACACAAAGTTGAAAGGGTAAACCATTGGGTCGAATATATGGAGAAGATTAATATAACAGGGGGTATAGCGGGTGATGTTCTAAGAAGAAACATCGATAGTACGCCCACGGATCTGCCGCCTTCGTTTAACTCCGAAACGCCCGAAGTAAGGGCAGAGGTCCTGTACCGGGTTAAATATAAGGGCTATTTAAGCAGGGAACTAAGATCTGCCCGTAAACTTCATGATCTTGATAATTTCAAGGTTCCACAGGGATTTGATTTTCTAAAGGCCTATGGATTAAGCAATGAGGCCCGACAAAAACTCGTGGCAGTGAAGCCCATCAATCTAGGGCAGGCGAGTAGAATCAGTGGGGTTAACCCAGCTGACATATCGCTGCTCATGATTTTGTTTAGGGCCCACGTTTCTTAATTTAAATAGGGGTGTTCCACGTGGAACTTTTTATTTAAGTCGTTGTTTATAAACAACATAAGTGTTGTTTTTCACATTGTAACAAGTTTGACATAATTGTCTTTATTTTCTGGATAAATTCCTGGGCTTTGGTTTATTCGAGTCATGTCCAACCAAGACACCGAGCACTTGAAAAGAATTTTTGTGGTCGATGATGAGGTCGATGTCACCGAACTATTAGAATATAAATTGAAGCAGGCCGGCTATGCGGTGCGTACCATCAACGATCCCTTACGGACGATTGGCTTAGCCCGAGACCTTCGTCCTGACTTAATTATTTTAGATATGATGATGCCTGATCTTTCGGGGGTTCAACTTTTACGAATGATTCGTGGAGATGGAGTACTGCAGGATATCCCGATTATTTTTCTCACAGCCAAGGGTGATATCACAGACAAGGTTAAAGGCTTAGAGTCAGGCGCGGATGATTTCATGACGAAGCCTTTTGATGCACGGGAACTTCTTTTGCGGGTTAAGTCTCTGCTCCGTCGGGCAAAATCAGCCGCCGCAAAACCTTCAACGCGCTTAAGCGCCGGGGGTTTATTAATGGATATCGAAAAACATGAAGTGACTGCAGACGGTAGCGTGGTAGATCTCACCGCCACTGAGTTTAAACTGCTGCGTATTTTATTAGATCGCAAGGGCAGGGTACAATCGCGGGAAGAATTGCTCGCCGATGTTTGGAATTATTCACCCGACTTAGAAACGCGCACCGTGGACACTCACGTGCGTCGCTTGCGCGAAAAATTAGGTGCGGCGGGGGATACGATTGAAACCATTCGTGGTGTAGGCTATCGTATTTCAAATTAAGCGTAATGAGCACGCTCCCTTGGATTTGTTTGGGACTAAGTTTTGTTTTTCTTATCTATGTTTTTTTAGCCCTGGATGACTTGGTGCGGTGGGCTCGCCGGGCTCTATTGCAAAATAATTTTAACGACCGTCCCGCGGGGTGGTTGGTTTCCTGGTTTGGTTTTGATGATCTCTACCACGCCATCGAAGGGAAGTCGCTGACCGAAGGTGAAATTAGCTTAGCGGCCGCTAAACGCATTGAAATCTTGCTTTCACCGCTTACCGATGCCGTGTTGGTGGTGGACGCTAAAGATTTACTTCGGCTGGCAAATCCCGCAGCTAAAGAATTATTTAATATTCGAGATGATGAATTGGGTGCCTCGTTTATTCCTTTAGTGAAGAGCGCTGAGTTTATTGATCTTGTGCGGCGCGTGCGCAAAGAGGGTGGGGCGAGTTCTACTATTTTATTACATCGCTCACCCCTAGCCGATGCATGGGTGCAAGCTTCAGGAGCCCAAACCGACCCCGAGGCCTTTGGTGAGGGCGCAGTCATTTTCGTTTTAACTGAAGTAACGGCCTTAAAACGCCTCCAGGCGATGGAACGAGAATTTGTGACCAATGTTTCTCATGATTTACGGACACCAGTAACTATTCTCCGGGGTTATGCCGAAACGCTAGCAGATGATTTCGAGATACTCTCGCCCGAAGATCGGACGCGTTTCATTAAGAAAATTGTTAGTTCGGTCGGACGACTACAAAGTTTGGTCGAAGGGCTACTCGCCTTGGCCAGTTTGGAGAGTTCAACCGACGCTATGAATTATACGCCTGGTGCCATTCACCAAGCCTGCCACGAGGTCGCTGAGGAATTTGCCACGCGTTGTCGCGCAGCCCACGTGGAACTGAAACTTGATTTGGGTAATAATAATGGTGGCGTGGCGGACCCCGTACAAGCACGACGTCTTATTCAAAACCTCATCGACAACGCACTTTCGCACGCCGCGGGGGCCACCCAAATTGTTTTAAGAACTTTTGAAACAGAGGATGGATTTACCTTGGAAGTGGAAGACAACGGCTCGGGCGTTTCACCCTCTGACATCTCGCGAATCTTCGATCGCTTTTATAGAACTGATAAATCTCGCCGGGCGGGGGGTAGTGGACTCGGACTGAGTATTGTTCGTCAGGTAGCCGAACTACACGGCGGTACCGTGGGGGCAACTAACGCCAACCCCCGGGGTCTTAAAATAACGGTAACTATTCCTTCGTCGAATTAGTTAACCGTTAGAAAATTGGAGCGCGCGACTGGACTTGAACCAGCAACAGCCACCTTGGCAAGGTGGTACTCTACCATTGAGCTACACGCGCTTTCGAAGGAACAAGGAGAACCGCCCGAGGGCTTACCTGTCAAGCCTTTGGGACAGTCTTGCCCGAATTGCTTTAGGGGCGGGGTATAAGCCCTGTACTTTGATTCTTTCGGCAACCTCATCCGACATTAACCAGGTTAAAATTTTACCCATTTCTTTCTCTTTATCGCTCCTTACATAAATATAAAGCGGAAGGCGTAGTGGGTAATCTCCGTTATAAATATTCATCTCATTCGGTAGATAAGCGACTGATGGGCGTCCAGGGCGTCCATCGGCTATAGCCATCACCCGGCCTGCGGTTGGTATCTGTACTGGCATAATGACAGCAATTCCAAATCTCGATTCAATGTTTTCCTGAATGGTGATATATTCCAATCTCTGTTTTACATTAGTTCTAAATTCGTCCCCGTTCATGACAAAGCCCATAAAAAATTCTTGGACGAATGAATCCGAGGGAGAATAAATAATCGGTGAAACAATTTCAGATTGGTTGGATCCCGGTAGGTCATTCCAATTCGTTGCAGGGTAACGCGCGGATTTAGAAAATATTCCTCTAAGACCCTCCAGATTTACTTGGGTTAGTTGATTTTCTTTATGAACGATTAAAGCAGCGGCCGCATTCGCCAATAAATAGCGGTTGAATAAACTTCCCTTCGTAAGCTTAGGATCCTCTTCATTTTCTCTTAAAAATAATATTCCAATACTCGCGCGATCTTCCAAGAGTGCTCGGCGCGCGGGCATCGTACCATTGAAACTGGCCTTCGGCGCACCAGGAAGTTTTTCGATACCTTTAAGCGTCTCCTTAAGAATGTCCGACCCGACAATTTCAATCGCGGGGAGTCGGGACGCTAAACATAAAAATAATAAGATTCGAAACATTTTAGGAATGGGGCTTTATTTCCACCTCAAGCTCCGGCCATTGCAAAAGTTTTCGGTGAAGGGTGCGACGAGAAATGCCTAATGATTCGGCGGCTTTTGTTCGGTTACCGCCCGCGTTCGCCAGTGCTTGTTTTAGGAGGTTTTTTTCGTTCTTTTCTTTATCAAAAACCCCCGGCTGGAGGGTTAGTGGGTGGACGAGCGGGTTTACGCCCGCAGGCTGGGTAAGCCTTGAGTCTAAATCGGCTACTTCAATGGTTTTACCCGATTTTAAAACGGAAAGATTTTCGCAGGTGTTTCTTAATTCGCGGATGTTTCCTGGCCAACTGTAGCCAACCAAAAAGGGGAGGGCAGTACTGGATATTTTAGTCTCTGGTGAATTATTCTCCTGTGAAAATTTTTTGAGGTAATGCGTAATCAACAAAGGGATGTCGTCTTTTCTTTCGCGCAACGGGGGCAGTCTGAGCGGCACCACCGATAATCGATAAAATAGGTCTTCTCTAAATTTTCCGTCGGCCACCATTTGTCTTAAATCTTTGTTCGTTGCACAGACTAAACGAAGATCTAGGGCGATGGGCTTGTGTGAACCTAGGCGTTCCACGCTTCGCGTTTCTAAAAATCTTAAAAGTTTGATTTGAGTGGTCGCATCAATTTCACCGATTTCGTCGAGGAATAAGGTTCCTCCGTCGGCGGATTCAAATCGGCCCACGCGTCTTTCATTTGCTCCCGTATAGGCACCTTTTTCATGACCAAAGAGTTCGCTCTCTAAAAGATTTGCCGGAATCGCCGCACAATGAACCGCAATGAAGGGTCCTTTAACGCGCGGGCTCGCCTGGTGAACCATTTGGGCAAATAATTCCTTACCTGTACCCGTTTCCCCCTGCAGTAATACGGTCGCATTGGAAGACGCCACGGTGCGAACTTGTTCAATCGCTTTTTGCAGAGCAGCGGATGAACCAATGACTTCGCCTAAGGCGAATTTTTTATCGAGTCTGGTTTTTAAGGCGACCACTTCCTTCTCGGTATTTCTCGCCTTCAAGCCGCGTTCTAAAATAATTTCCAACTGTCGCAAGTCTACCGGTTTTTGTAAAAACCAATAAGCTCCCTTGTTCATTGCTTTCACTGCGGTTTCGACGTCTCCATAAGCCGTCATCATAATACAAACAGGCTGCGGAGATAATTTTAAAGCGCGATCAATGACGGCCATACCATCTTCACCGGCCATGCGTAAATCGGTCAGCACGGCATCGGGTTTAACATCCTGCATCAGTCGCGCCGCCTCAGTGGCATCTTTTGCAATAAACGTTTCGTATTTATCTTCGAGGGCGAGTCTTAGGCCGTCGCGCGTGGATTTTTCGTCATCAACGATTAGAACTGTAGACTTCATGGAGTTTCGTTTGAGGGGTGAGGGTGTGTAGCCAGCCATGTGCGGGCGGCTTTTTTATCTAAGGCTTCTCGGGCTCGACCCACTTCCGCGAGTCGTGCCTGGAGGCGGGTATTAGCTACCGCAGATAAATCATCAAGGTCGCTTAAATAAACTCCTTCGAGTTCTCGGCATTCAGATGAAAAATTTCGCGGCACACCCAAGTCTACCATTAACAACGGCTGGTCTTGGCGTCGGGCCACTACCTCTAAAATACTTTCATGAACCAGCAGTGGGCGATCCACTTGAGCACAACCAATGATTACATCGTGATTATGTATTTGGCGAAGAGCGTCACTTAAAATGAGTGATGAACCAGCGAACTCTTCCGCTAAAACACGGGCATGCTCAAAGGTTCGCGAAGCTACGGAAATTTGTGTGGCGCCACGCGATACTAAGGCCTGCACCACTTGACGGCCCACCTCGCCCGTTCCTAAAACTAAAATTTTGGTGCGTTCTAAAGATCCAAACACGCGGCTGGCGAGATCTACGACAATGTTACCTAAACTCACCTGACCTTGGGCGATTCCCGTGTGGGTGCGTGCCCAGGCACTTGCTTGAAAAGCTTTTTGAAAAACTCGGTTGAGCACTGGACCTGTCATGCCACGGGCCAGCGCATCGGCATACGCTTGTTTTACTTGGCCGGCGATTTCTCCTTCGCCGACCATTTGAGAATCAATGCCCGCCGCAACCGAGAATAAATGTTCTACGGCTTTTTGTCCGGGGATGGCTTTTAAATGATTATCTAAAGTATCTGCCTCTACTCCAGTCGCTATTAATAAAGCTTTTCTGGCATGCAGCGCTGCTGCTTCATCTCCAACCACATAAACCTCGAGTCGGTTGCACGTCGTTAATAATACGGCCTCACCTAAGCCTAACTCACGCACCGCATTATAAAATATTTTTTTTCCTTCTTCCGAAAGGGCGAACGCCGCCCGCACATCTAATCCGGCGGTGTGGTGCGTAGCGCTTAATGCCACCAATGTAGGAACTGTTTGACTCATTTATTTAGGGGTCGCTGGGAGCGAGAGCCAGAGCGCAACCAATGCAGGAATTAAAATGAAGAGGGAGGTGCGGGCAAAGCGCGCAGCGCTCATTTGGTAGCGGCGTCGTTGGATAATTAACATGACACACCCCACCCAGGTAATGAGGGCAAAAATTAATTTGGGGAGTTGGATTAAGTTTAAGGAACTTTGAATCCAATCAGCCCCACCGATAATTAACGAAAGACCCAAAATCCAAACGACAGCGCCCATTAACTGAGTTCCAATTTTATCCATCGGAACGAGCGAAGGAAGGATGGAATAAATTCCTCCAAATTTTCTGTTGGCCAACGCGTGATTTTGTAAGAGGTACGCGATCGCATTGAGCGCTTGGGCCACTAAAATTCCGTAAGCTAAAATCGCGGTACCCACATGTATAATAATGAGCGGCCGCCCTGTGTGTTGGATGGGCGCTGGTGTGATACCCATCCATTCTGCTAAAAAAATACATGCCGCAGTGAGAATGCTGACCAACCAAACGGGGAGGCGGTGATTGAAAACCAAATCGAGAAATATGGAGAGTCCGGCAAAACCCCAAGCGATGGAGAGAAGAATTTCACCTGGGCCGTTTCTAGGAATGTCATTTAAGATTAGGCCTCGATAGGCCAAAAATCCCGAAAGGGTGAGCCATGTTATGCGGAACAACCATACCGCGGCTTGCGGAAACCTTTCGCTCGATCCCCTAAAGCCCAAATCTAGCGTGTATGCCAAAACAAATCCCCAGGCACATCCAAACCAAGCAAAATTGGTGGATGAAGGTGCATCGATGACCTCACTTAATAACATGGGGTAAAAATTAGGGAGGTGTGACATTTTGGCAACCCCTGGAGTGTTTCCGGGGGTGTTTTCTTGCTTTTATGGCATTTTATGAGAATTATTAGTCAATTATGGCCTATAATCCTTACGATCTCACCCAACACCCACCCCGTAGCCCTCGCTGTCGACTAGGCGGGATGGTCATTCTTCCCCGACTGCTCGATAAGGCACGTGCCACCATCAACAACATGCAGGGTGAATATACCTACGGCTGTTCCCTTGATCAGTACGTTTTAACTTTTTTTGGAATCGATGAAAAAAACCTGCTCGCAGAAGTCGCCAAAGGCCTCGGCGACGGAGACATTTTTGCGTGGGTTGTGGCAAATGCTAAACACAAGCGTTCAGGACAAGAGATTGCTTCGTTTAGTGCTTACCACGACCAACGCACCGGTGGCTCGCCCGAAAAACGTGAACGCATGTCACAATACCAGTCCTCGACGACAGCTGGCGCAAAGCGGGAGGATATTTTTACTTGGTTTGATGTTTTAGATTTAGATGACCACCAAAGTTTTGGTGGAAAAGTATAGTACTTTTTAACCAATAGAATAAGGGGTTTTTAACTTTTTTACGTGAAGCGCATTCTGCTTGTCTGTAAGGGTAATATTTGTCGGTCTCCAACGGCGGCAATTGTTTTAGAAACGAAAGCGCGGACAATTGGCTTAAATATTGAAGTCGATTCGGCGGGCGTAGAAAATTATCACGTTGGCGACCCTCCTGATAAACGCTCTATACGCCACGCTGCAAAACGTGGTTACGACTTAAGTAAAAATCGGGCACGTCAAATTAAGGAGGAAGACTTTGAAAAATTTGATTTAATTTGGGCGGCAGATCACGAAAACATCAGTCAGCTTAAAGTGCTTTGTCCCAATATTCATTACTCTAAAATCAGCCTTTTTTTGGGTAATAAGCCGTTGCCCGATCCTTACTATGGTGAGGCCCAAGAATTTGAGAAAGTGCTTAATTTAATCGAGCAACGTGTGGAAATCTTAATAAAATCAACCGATTGGATGAACTGAAGGGTTGCTCCAGACGGGGCCACCCCATTGTTTAAACCCAGCCGATGTACCAAGTAAATTTTAGCGATCAAGCCATGAGCGAATTAGCGAAAATTCCTACCTTGGAGCAAATGGATGTCGTTGAAGCTTTTACGGCCTTAACCCCAGAATTATTAAATACCGGGCGTTCGGATTTAGGAACAGTCACCCGCGGAGGTCTCATCTATCATCGTCTCCGAGTTGGAGAATTTAGAATTTATTTTGAGTCCAACGAAACATCCTTAATTGCCCACTATATTTTACATCGTCACACCATGGCCGACTTTGCTTTTCGAAGTCGCTTACCAGTATCCGAAGACGAAACGGTGATTGAAAAACATAGTGGTTTTTGGAAATTCCTCGACGAGCCAAAATAATTTTATGTCCACTCCGCCCGAACCACGTCGTTATCAGTCAGCTGAAGAGGCCGCCCATATTTATTTACTCCCCAACTTATTTACCGCGGGGAATATGTTATGTGGTTTTCTGGCAATCAAAAATTGTATTGAAGCTCATTTTACCGGGCTGGATATCAATGCCCGATCCGACCATTATATTATGGCCGTTTGGTTTATTATTTTCGCGTGTGTTTGTGATATGTTTGACGGACGTATTGCTCGAGCCACCCACCGCGAGTCCTTGTTTGGCGCCCAATTTGATTCCATGGCCGACACGGTTTCTTTTGGTGTAGCACCGGCGTTAATGGTTTGTTTTTTGATAATTAATCCGAACCAAAACGAAGAATACATCAAGCTCTCCACCTGGTTATTAGCTTTTATTTATTTGTTGTGTGTGGGGGTTCGTTTGGCCCGATATAATGTGCTGACCAATCCTTTGATTCCAGGAAATGAAAAGCGTTCAGCCGGAGGAGACTTTGTTGGACTACCCAGCCCAGCAGCGGCAGGTTTAATCGCCTCTATCGTTTTAGCGCTGTCTAAGGTTTTATATATTTCTAATCAGAATGATCGGCTGGACTTGGTTTTAAAATCTTGGTCTTGGGTTTTATTACCCCTGATGCTTATCGTTTCTTACTTGATGATTAGTAACGTCCGTTTTCCTAGTCTGAAAATGATTAATTGGAATACACGCACGAAGAGTAAGGGTTTTGTGTTAATTATTTTAGTCGGGCTGGGGTTATTTTTATTCCGTGAGTTTTCTATGCTGGTAGTATTTTTAGGTTACATCACCTGGGGGGTAATCAGACATCTATTTTATCTTAAAAAAGAGGAAACCGACCCCGCACCAGAAGATGATGAGTTTGTTTCTTAACTGTTAATAGGCGGTGAAAAAACTGTGGTTGGAAGGCCGTGTTAATAAACTATGGGTTATTCACCAGTTCGGCACAGTGCTTGATAAATCCCATATCCCCTTAACTCAACGGCTTGCACTCTTATACACGGATTTCCGACATCTACTGATACTAATGTATTTAATTAATTAAGATATATATAATAACCTCAGTGTGTATTTGTATTTATTGAAGGATTGCCACTCCCCCCAGACGTCACCCATTGTTGCCCCATCATGAAGTTCAAGGTTAACCGAAATCATTTATTCACCGGCCTCACCAGCGTTACCAATGTGGTTGGCAGTCGTGCCACCATGCCAATTTTACAAAATGTATTAATTGAAGCCGAAGGCGACACGGTCACCCTGACGACCACGAATTTAGATCTCGGAATTTGTGCCCGCGTCAAAGCTTCGGTTTCATCACCCGGAAAAATAACTTTACCGATTAAGCGCCTCGTCCCAATTATTCGCTCGCTGCCAAATGGCGACGCCACTTTGGAATTAACCGGCAAAGATCGCGTAAAAATTACTTCAGGCAGTTCCGTTTTTCATGTCGTTGGTTTATCCGCTGAACAATTTCCGCCGCTCGCAACATTTTCTGGTCAGTCGAAAATTTCTATCGAACAAGATGACTTGGGTTCCATGTTAAGAAAAGTCAGCTACGCCCAATCAACCGACGAAAACCGTTATATTTTAAATGGAGTATTTTTTGAATTCGCTAACGGAAAGCTCACCGTGGTTGCCACCGATGGTCGTCGCTTAGCCAAGTGTGAAAGAGAATTAGCCGGCCCCGACAAGCCCCTTTCATTTATTTTACCAGCCCGCACCATTGCTGAGCTTCAGCGTTTATTTAAGTCGGGTAGCAAGGCCCACATTTTAAACAACGAAAGACAGGTTAATTTTATTATCGATATCCCGAAAAACGACGAAGGTTTAGTGGACCGTATTCAACTTGTTTCAAAAGTAGTTGAAGGCAATTATCCCAACTACCGCCAAGTAATTCCGAAAGATGCCGGTAGTAAGGTTCGTCTCGAAAGAGAAAAGTTTTTGGATACCGTTGGCCGGGCGTCGCTGATGTGCGACGATCGTAATAATACCGTTCGCCTTTCCGTTTCCAAGAAAACGCAAAACCTCGAAATTTCTTCCAAATCTGAAACTGGTGAATCCCAAGAACTCATCGCTGTTAAATACGACGGCCCTGATGTAAACATTGCGTTTAACCCTGGTTACGTCATCGACCCACTGAAGGCGTTAACCGAAGATGAAATTGATTTTGAGTTTAAGGACGATATGTCCCCTGGCGTGGTGCGTGCATTAAAAGAAGATTTTCTCTGCGTCGTCATGCCGCAAAGAATTTCCTAATTTAAAGTCCTGGGACTTCGCAGTCGGGCAGGCGCTTAATCGCTTCCAGAATCCTCCGAGAGGCTTCACCGCTTCGATCGGGATAACCGTGTCCCGGATCATAATCAATGGGTCCCAAGGCGTCACCAAAGCGCACCCGCACACGGGCATTCCCCGTAGGGAAATAGGCATTACGTGGTAAGACATCGTTCGCTCCGCGAATATGGATGGGCACCACAGGCACGCCCGACTTACACGCAAGCAATCCGGCACCTGCCTTGGCCTCTTTAATTACCCCATCGTGGCTGCGGGTGCCTTCCGGGAAAATGAGTAAACCCTGTCCCTCTTTTAAGGCCTGCAAAGCGATACGAATAGCTCCGATATCGGCCTCTCCGCGATCCACCGGAATAGAATTACAAGCCCGGATGACCGCACCAAACATGGGGTTGTCAAAAAGCGAACGTCGTGCGATAAAAGAAATTTCGCGGGGCAAACACGAGCCAATCAAGGGAGGATCCAACATACTTTGATGGTTGCACGCAAAAATGCAGGCACCTTGTGGAACCTTCTCCCAGCCTTCTACTTCGAGTGATGCAAAAACTTCTGCGAAGGCCCGGGCACCGTGATAAACCGCTTTATAAATAAGATTCTTAGAATCTAAAATCATGGAATTCGGCCCGCCGCTAAAATGATTTTCTCAATCTTTGCTACGACATCCGATAAAGAAAGATTAGTGTTATCGATTCGAATGGCGCCCTCCGCACAGATCAGTGGTGCGGCGGTTCGCGAAGAATCAATTTTGTCTCGTTGGACAATTGAATCCATAATCCCTTCATCTTTTCTTCTTTGATTTCTCGCCGAGGCCTCCGCTTCCAAATA
>Ga0209088_10000163_pt1 | contig 49003 bp, 43 predicted proteins | sample S_140625_EF_Meta_FD_187324 | JGI IMG/M metagenome (GOLD analysis project Ga0209088, IMG submission 187324) | Freshwater microbial communities from Lake Simoncouche, Canada to study carbon cycling - S_140625_EF_MetaG (SPAdes) (version 2) | ecosystem: Environmental > Aquatic > Freshwater > Lake ... | reverse complement strand
CTTTCGCCGGTTTTGGTATAGGGTAGGAGCTTAAATGACATTGGTTTTACCGTGAGATTATCTAGGCGAGGGTCAAGGCACAGACGGTAAGTCTTGTGTCATGCTGGTAAATCGGGCTTTTTGCACTTCGGCAAATCTTGCGAACGGTATAAAACAATCCGTTTTCCTTCAAATTTCTCGTCGTTCCAGAGTAGGGGGCGGAGTTCGAAACTAAAGAAGGGGTTCATGCCCGAGTTTGCTTTTTCCACCGCTGGGTCGCCCCCTTGCCAATAGAGAATGCCATTGGGCAAAGAATGTTTCACGCCGTGAATAATGAGTTGTTTGGTTTGATGAACGAAAGTGCGAAGATCTGCCACGGCCCGACCCGTAATGAAGTCGTGATCATGACTGAGTGTTTCGGCGCGAGCTACAATGGGTTGAACATTTTTGAGATTCAGACGTTTAACAATATCCTCCACCACCAAGATTTTTTTACCCACGGAATCGACCAAGGTAAATTCGGCGGTGGGATAAAGCACGGCTAAGACTAAACCGGGAAAACCTCCGCCGGTGCCGACATCAATAACCTTAGCGCCGGGTTGAAGTTGTAAGAATTTAATGGCGGCGATACAAGGCGCGTAGTGATGCCGCTCAAGGTTTTCGATGTCTTTACGCGATACTAAGTTAATCTTTTCATTCCACTCGCGATGGAGTGCCGCCATTTCGGTTAACTTTGCCCACTGCGCCTCATTAAGCTCTGGAAAAATAGAGTGTAGGTTTTGCATTTAATCTGCCGTGACAATGAGCCACGCCTTCGACTTGGCAAGGAAAGGCATTTCAGGCTTCACAGTCGCACTTTTTTAAACCAATTTTGACGCATGTTTCACCACCTCGTCTTTTTCTATTTACGCAAAGATCTCACGCCTGCTGAGCGCTCACAGTTCGAAACTAAATTGAGAGGCTTGGATAAAATTAAATCCATCTCGTCCTGCTATATCGGCCGCCCGACACCTTCGGATCGTCCGATTGTTGATACATCTTACGACTACGCTGAAATGTTTATTTTCAAGAGTAAGGCCGAACACGACGCCTACCAGGTTGACCCTATTCACGTGGATTTCGTCCAATCCTGTAAGACATTTTGGAGCTCGGTTAAGATTTACGACTTTGAATAAATTCATAAGTAATTTATAAGTAACAACTTATAAATATTTTCTATTGTTAACCTGCAGAGACTTAAGGCTTAACAATAGAGAGTTTAGGGCTTAATTAATGGGGGTGTCCTCCGCCTCACCAGCAGCCAGTCGCTCGACCGATGCTATTGATTTAGCGGACAGAAAACACGCGTGGCATCCTTTTACTCAGATGAAGGAGTATCAGGCAAATCCGCGTCTGCATTTGGTGCGCGGCGAGGGTTCATGGTTAATCGATACTGAAGGTCGTAAATATTTAGACGGAAATGCTTCGGTGTGGACCAACGTTCACGGGCATAATGATCCAGATTTAAATGCCGCCCTCGAGAAACAGTTACATCAATTAGCCCACGTTACTTTATTGGGATTAAATCATCCAGTGGCGACTGAGCTCGCTGAAGAACTGGCAGGACTGACGAATGGAAAACTCCCCCGATGTTTTTTTACCGACAATGGAAGTAACGCAGTCGAGGTCGCCCTTAAACTTTCATTTCAGTTTTGGCAGTTAACCGGTCATCCCGAAAAACGCGGAGTAATTTCCATGTCCGGTGCTTATCACGGCGACACCTTCGGAACGATGTCTGTGGGCGATAACCGCACCTTCCATAAACGTTTCACGCCCTGGCTTTTTTCTTCTCAGATCTTTGACGCACCTCGTCATGAAGAATGTGCAGGTAAGATTAAATTCTCAGACGCAACGCAGTCGCTTCAAGCATTAGAAAACATTTTAAAATCTCAAGCTGAACAGACCGCTTCGCTTATTCTTGAGCCTCGCGTCCAAGGCGCCGCGGGAATGCATCAGCAGCCAGCTGGATTCGTTAAAGCCGTGGCGCAACTTTGTAAGCAATACGATGTACATTTAATCCTCGATGAAGTTTTCACGGGCTTTGGTCGATTGAGCTCATTAACGGCGTGTGCAGAAGAGGGAGTCGTTCCCGATTTTCTGTGTTTGGCTAAAGGACTGGCTGCTGGATATCTCCCGCTGGCCGCTACTTTAACTTCGGAGAAAATCTTTGAAGCATTCCAAGGTGAATTTTCTGAAGGCCGTACTTTTTTCCACGGACATACCTTTTCGGGAAATCCCTTGGGCTGTGCCGTTGCTCTAGCCTCATTAAAAAAACTTCGCCCCATGATTTCTTCAGGGCAAATCGCTGAACGCGCCCAACAACTGGGAGACGAAATCCAAAATAATTTTTCTAATCATCCTAACATCGCCAGTTATCGTCAGTATGGATTAACCGGTGCGGTTGATTTCAAACCCGCTGATGGAGAGGCTAAAGCGTGGACGGTTGATATGCGTGTGGGATATCAAATCGCTTTAGCGGCGCGTCGTCACGGACTCGTGATTCGTCCACTCGGAGATTCTATTTTATTTGTTCCGCCTATTTCTATTCAACCTTCTGAAGTCACTCATCTCGTGCAAGCAGTACGACGGGCGATGGACGATGTAATTCCCAATCTTTAATATTATTATGACTAACCTAACTCAAGCCCGTGCCCTCTACGACCTGTCTCTCAATACCTTGATTTTCAAGGCCCAGGAGGCACACCAAGCCAACCAAGATCCCGCTGGCGTGCAGCTCTGTACGCTCAAGTCGATCAAGACAGGTGCCTGTCCAGAAGACTGCGCTTACTGCCCTCAGTCGGTTCACCACAACACCTTCGTCGAAGCTGAATCACTGATGGAAACGGAAACCATTCTCGCTGATGCGCGTCGCGCAAAGTCAGGTGGCGCTTCACGCTTCTGTATGGGTGCCGCTTGGCGAAAAGTGGCCGACGGAAAACAATTTGATAGCGTGCTGAAAACTGTTTCAGGCGTAAAAGAATTAGGACTCGAGGTTTGTTGTACGCTTGGAATGTTGTCGGAACCTCAAGCGGTCCGTCTCAAGCAAGCCGGTTGCGATGTTTATAATCACAACCTTGATACTTCACGTGAGCATTACGCGAAAATCATTACCACGAGAACTTATGATGACCGTCTCCAGACTTTATCCAATGTTCGCAAAGCAGGTTTAGAAGTTTGTTCAGGCGGAATTATTGGTATGGGAGAAACCGTCGATGACCGTCTTAAGATGCTTGTTGAATTAGCGAATATGGATCCTCAGCCTGACTCCGTTCCGATCAACGCACTCGTTGCTGTCGAAGGCACGCCCTTGGCTGGAAGAAAATTTGTAGATTCGATTGAATTCGTGCGCACGATTGCGGTCGCCCGAATCTTAATGCCTAAGGCGATGGTTCGACTTTCGGCCGGTCGCGCGAATATGAATCCAGAAACCCAAGCCCTGTGTTATTTAGCGGGAGCGAATTCTATTTTCCTCGGCGAAAAACTTTTGACCACGGGAAATCCTGACATCGAAGAGGATATGAATTTGATGAAGCGTTTAGGCTTACACCCCTTGCACCCAGATGAGGCTCGTCGCGTTCACCGCGGTGAAATCAGTCCTTCCCAAGCTCAAGCAGCAGGCTGGCCCAATCCTGAGGAATTAACTAAAGTCACGCCAGACGGAGAATCTTCTGAAGGCTGCGGCTGCTCACATAATCACTAATCGTGGCCGTCATTTTTATCACAGGCAGTGATACCGGCATTGGTAAAACTAATGTCGTAGGGTTGTTGGCACGTGAGTTATCCGAATTAGGTAATACTCAGGTGATTAAGCCTGTTGAGTCGGGAGTGAGCGCCGGAAGGCCAGCTGATGCACCGAAGGCGGCGGGAGATTGGGCTACACCGATCACACTCTTTTCATTCGGACCAGCTCAGGCACCCTTAGCAGCCGCAGCCCAATCAGGAAAAAAAATATCACTTCAGAATATTATTAAAGCTTATCGCGCGGTGTCCCCAGCTGATCATCAAATCATTGAAGGGGCAGGTGGTTTAGCCGTTCCCATTGATCCGCTTGGCTTAGATTGGACTGACTTCGCGCAGACTATTAAACCTGATGCAGTGATTATCGTGGTAGAAGACAGACTCGGTGCAATCAATCAGGCCCGACTTTCCGTCGCTTATTTAAAAAGAAAATACAACGGACGGATCGGCGTTTGGTTGAATACCATAAGTCGCACTCTTTCACCTGAAACTGCGCAAGCCAATCGTAACGGACTTAAACAATCCAAAATTTCCTTAGCCGGTGAGTCCGCTTACCAAAATAAGAAAGTTATTTTTAATCCCGAATTTTGGTCATGAATCAGAAGTTGCTTCAGCGGATGGAGAAAGTTCTCGCCCAGCGTGAAGTGGATGGGCTTTTGCGCACTTTGAAGGTTCGTTCCGCCAGCGATTCACAAATTAACCTAGCGGATAATGATTACCTTAATTTAAGTCACGACAGTGAAGTCGTCGCGGCCTCTATTTCAGCTTTGAAACAGTGGGGAGCTTCGGCCTCGGCTTCACCTCTAGTCACGGGCTATACCGAACTGCATCAGGAATTGGAAAAAACTTTAGCGCAATGGCACGGTTACGCTCATGGACTTATTTTAAATACAGGATTTTCGGCAAACACTGCTGTGCTGGGAGGCTTGCCGCAAAAAGGGGATATCGTTTTGGCCGATAAGTTAATTCATGCGAGCATGTTGGAAGGAATTTTATCATCAGAAGCCACACTCCGCCGTTTTCCGCATAATGATTTAGATGTTTTGGAATCAATGTTAGAGGAATCCAAAGAAACTGATGCAGTCGTATTTGTTGCAACTGAAAGTGTTTATTCGATGGACGGTGATTGCCCGGACTTATCAAGAATTTCAAAACTCAAGCAGCGTTATAATTTTTGCTGGGTATTGGATGAAGCTCATGCTACGGGCTGGCACGGGCAAACAGGCTCAGGCATGCAGGAAGAGCAGGGCGTGCGAGCGGCGGCTGATATTGTCGTGGGCACTTTAGGTAAGGCTCTCGGATCTCAGGGTGCGTATATCTTGTGTCACGATGTCCTTGTTAAGAATATGATCATCAATTTTGCCGCGGAGTTTATTTATTCTACCTATCTTAATCCAGGATCCGTAGCCGCTGGTTTAGCTGCGATTACTCGTACCAAAAATTTGGCTAAAGAACGAACAGGTTTGCATCAACTTTCTCGAGACTGGCGTTCGGCTCTGCGTGCAGCAGGATTTACCGCGCCCGATTTTCATTCGCCCATTATTCCGTTAATTATAGGTGATGTAAAAAAGACTCAGCATTATGCAGCAGCTTTAAGATCTGCCGGATTTATTGTTTCAGTCATTCGCCCTCCGACCGTGCCCGTGAATACTGCACGAATTAGAATTTCCCTTCGTAGAGGATTAGACTCAACTCACCTCGAAAAATTTATTGCTACACTGAAAGGGGTAAACCCATGAAAATTGGATGGATTGGCGGATGGGGAATTTCGTTGGAGGAAATGCGCCCTTTGGCCGTGAATCATGCGCCCGATGCTGAACATTTAATTTATCCACCGGTCGTCGGTGCAGCAGAAAATTTAGTCGGTTGCGACATGGTGATTGGTTGGTCTTTGGGTGCGCATTTAATTTTAGAGGCCGCTTCTCGGGGTGTTAAGTTGCCCGCTAAGGCTTTACTCGTCGCGCCATTTACTTCGTTTTGTACGGAACACTCAAAATGTGGAAAAGTCAGTGAGACGCAGGTGCGTTGGTTAAGTCGTTTAGTTAAAACAGATTTACCTAATGCTTTGGCCGATTTTAGAAATCGGGCAGGCATACCCCCATCAAATATTTCTGAATCTCCCTATGAGTTGGAAAATCTTTTGAAGGGATTAGAAATTTTATCTCAACCTGCAGGAATCTCGCTGATTAGTTTTTGTCGCCAAGGATTACCAAGTGGATGGGAAGCTTATGTGGGTTCGGAAGATTTATTACTAAACCCTGATGGCGTTTGCCAATCAATCGTCGGCTGCCAAATTGTAGAAGGATTAGGGCATAACCTCAGCGATTTTTTCGCTGACAACTCCAATTAACTCATGCGCTTCAACGAACGTGCTTACACTTACGATCAACACGCTGCCCCCCAGCGTCGTTTTGCTGAAGCCCTTGCTGCCTTTGCTCCGTTTCCACGTGGCGCTGAAATTACTGAGTTAGGTGCAGGTACTGGATTTTTAACTAACGCGCTTTTGGTTCAAGGTGCCTCCGTTGAAGCTACTGACAACTCTCCTTCGATGGTAGAACTGGGTCAGCAAAACGCTCCACTGGCTGACTGGAAGGTGCGTGACGCTTTTACAAAAATACCCAAAGCGAAAGCTTTGGCATCATCAGGTCTATTGCATTGGGCGCCTGACCCTGTGGCGGTTTTACGCCACTGGCATGAGGCTTTGCCCGATCAAGGGCGTTTGCTTCTAGGTGTACCCTGTGACCCTTGCTTATTTGAACTTCGTGACTTGATGGGCGAAGGACCAGTCCATTGGCGCGATGAAGACCAATGGTTACAAATATTAAAACATGCTAAATTTGACGTACGAGCTAACGGTGTTTTGGAGTCGCAGGAAATTTATCCCTCATCGATTGATTTATTCAGAGCATTACACGGCAGTGGCGTCACGGGCTCGCCTCGTATGTCGGCTGGTATATTAAAGTCCCTCATTAAAGATTACGATCGACTGCACCCTAAGTCAGGCGGGGTAGTCGCGACCTGGGCGTGGCTCTTGGTCGATGCCGTTGCGGTTTAATTAAAATCAAATTCCGGATGTGAGTCAGGCGGTGGATCTTCGCCCGCTAAAATTCCGCGAATAAATAAGTCACGATGCTCCGGGCAGGGACCATATTTTCGTAGTGCATTCGCATGTTCAGTTGTGCCGTAACCCTTGTGCGTCGCAAAGCCATACTCTGGATACTTTTCCTCCATCTTAATTAATAATTTGTCCCGCTCTACTTTTGCGACGATGGACGCCAGGGCAATGGCGAGGCTTTTTCCATCACCCTGTTTAATAGCCTCATGCGCCCAGGTGAAGGGGCGCAACGCAAGTCCGTCCACGAGCACTAAAAAATTCTTCTCATCACGCCATCCGAATAATTCGCCTTCAGTTCCAGCGGCAGGGAAGAGCGGGGCTAGGGCGCCTTGGGCTAGACTCGTCATACATCGACCCATCGCGATACGGGTTGCTCCTAAAATATTGTGCGCAGAAATTTCCATCACCGACGCTTCTGCCCAGACCGCCTTGAGTTTTCCTTCTTCATGCATCTCAAAAATAACTTGATGCAGATCACTCCGTTTAGACGGTGAAAGTTTTTTGGAGTCATTAGCACCCTTGAGTCGCCGAATCCAAGTGGGCTCTCCGTAAAATCCTGCATCGAGTAAAACGGCCGCAGCTACCACGGGTCCGCAAAGTGATCCTCGCCCGGCTTCATCTAGACCCGCAATTCCTGGTCTTCCATTGCCTTTCTTGCGGTCGAATGTAGCCAGAGACGCCACAGTTTAATCTGCTTTCTTGCGACCTTTGAAAGGCTTGGGTGCTGGGGGTTCGAGGCCACGAGCCTCGTAAGCGGTTTTAAAATGGAGCTTAGCAAAATTCACTAAAATAGCTGGGCCGAGTCGACCCACCAGTTCGATGGCCGCCTCTTTGGCTTCTGCGCCTGAACCTTTAGGTAATCTCACACCACCATCGGCGGAAAGACGATCGAGTTCTCGTACAAAAGTGGCACGAGCAATGATTGATGCTGCGGCGACTACTGGATCAGACTCCGCCTTGGTGCGCATTCTTAAATCGAAAACAACTTTTTTGCGCTCTAACTCATTTTGCACAATCGGTTCTTCGGAAAATTGATCGAGCAGGCCCCATGATGGGCGATGTCCGTGAAGAAGTTCATAATCTTTTAACGCTTCTTCGCAGGAAGTGGCATGCATCCAACCGAGTAAGCGATTGAGATTTTTCCCAAAGCGAGAGTGGAGTTCGTTATATTTAGACATTCTCGCAAAAGTAGTTTTCACGGCAACGCCTGGAGTTTCTCGAATCACTTTTTCAAGTTCTGCGATTTTTGAATCGGTTAATTTTTTCGAATCTTTAATTCCGGCTTTAATCCATTCGCGAGTCATGTCGCCTGTAGCGATGACGCAGGCAGAGACTACGGGTCCAAATAAGTCACCCTTGCCCGACTCATCGAGTCCGGCGTGTTCTTCGAACCACTCAGGATTTAATTCCTCCTCGTAACCGAGTAAGGCTTGGCCTGTCACTTCTGACTCCAAAGTAAATTTCACAAATTCTTCGGTCCCTTTGCCTGAGATGACACACTTGCCGGATTTATAATGGACCACATTGCAGCTCGGTCCCTTGTAGGCAAACGCGGCATGATCCACGACGGCGGATACCCAGCCTTTTCCTATTAAGATGGCTTTCAGTTTTTCAGCTTGGGCGGCATCGAGTTTAAGGGTGTGCATTGCCACCTTCTTGGGATTTTCCTCGGAGTCCTGCTTGGTCTTTTTTGCCATTGCGATTACTTTTACTGTACTTCGTATTTAAATCCAGCCCCTTCCCATGCCTTTGCGTGAAATAATTTCAGCCAATAATGCCCTCAAGTTTCGTAAGGCCTTGTTGCTGTGGTTTGTAAAGCATCGCCGGCCCATGCCTTGGCGCGAAAAGGTTTCTGCTTATCGCACCGTGGTTTCGGAGTTGATGTGTCAACAGACGCAAATCGCCACGGTTATTCCGTATTTTAATCGCTGGGTTAAAAAATGGCCTGATTTTAAGGACTTAGCACGTTCCAAGGAATCTGATGTTTTAGCCTCTTGGGCAGGTTTGGGTTATTACAATCGAGCCCGAAATTTACGAGCCTGCGCCATCGAGATTTCTCAATTAAAAGTTTTACCAAAGACGGCGACCGAATGGCAGAAATTCAAAGGTATCGGACCCTACACTGCCGCGGCTATTTCAAGTATCGCCTACAATGAGCCCGTTGCCGTCGTTGACGGAAATGTCGTGCGGGTGCTAGCTCGCGTCGCCGGAGTCCAAAAAGTTTTTAGCGATGGATCTACCGCCGTTAAATATTTTACGCCGTTAGCAAATCATTTAGTCGATGTGGATCAGCCTGGAGATTTTAATCAAGCGATGATGGAACTCGGCGCGCTGGTCTGTCGTAAAGCTAACCCTAGTTGTTCGATTTGTCCGGTCGCGCAGTGGTGTCGCGCTAAAAAAGAAAATCTGGCCGAAAATCTCCCGCGCTTTGCTCCTAAAAAACGTCAACAAGCCGTCGTTCACCGCGCACTTATTTTTGATAAAGATAAATTATTATTACGAAGAAATCCCTCGAACGTCAAACGTCTCGCGGGTATGGCCGAAATCCCCGAAGTCGACTTTCTGAATAATAATTTTAAATCTCAAAAAAGCTGGGTGCGTCGTCGCACGATTGGAAGTGTGACCTACGAAGAAAATATAAATTTAATTACCTTAAATTCGGGTATAAGTCTTAAGATAAAAAAACAACCCACCTTGGAATGGATTCCGGTTAAGCACATAAAAAAAGCAGCCATCACTGGGCCGCATTTACGTTGGATTGAGGAATGGATTAATCTAAGCGATCGGCCAGAGCGCGGCAAAGCGCTTTAAGCACGGCGACACGGGCGTAGCGTTTATCATTACCAGGTATGACAATCCACGGGGCATGGGGCGTATCCGTGCGCACAATCATATCCTCAGCGGCTCTCTGATTGTCGTCCCACTTCTTGCGATTCCGATAATCTTCCTTGGTCATTTTGTGACGCTTGTGTGGGGATTTTTCACGTTCGTGGAAGCGGCGAAGTTGTTCTTCTTTGGAAATATGAATCCAGAATTTAAGTACGATGGAACCCACTTCAGCTTGGCGTGCTTCGAAGTCATTAATCTCACTGTAGGCGCGGGCCCATTCGTCGGTGCGACAAAAACCTTCCACGCGTTCAACAATCACCCGACCGTACCAGGAACGATCAAAGATTGCCATATGTCCGTAGGGCGGAATGCGTACCCAGAATCGCCATAAATAGTGGCGAGACTTTTCTTCGGGTGTGGGCGCGGGAATGGGATGAACGTGATAATGTGCCGCATCTAATTTAGAGGCTAATCGTCGAATGACTCCACCTTTACCGGCGGCATCAACACCTTCGAGTACTACCAAGGTTGAAATTCCTCGCTTGGCGGCAATTCGGCTGAGTCGTCCCAGGCGCCATTGGAGTTTCGCAATTTGCTGACTGTAATCTTTTTTATCTAAAACAGGGTGAGCAGTGGCACTCTCTAAAAGTCCGCGTGGTCGGTTGCTGGGCTTGCTGACCTTAGTAATCTTTCGACGTAGGCCGCTGTTTAATTGGTCGGCGATATATTTTCCGGCGACTAAATTACGGCGTTTTGAGTCTGATCCGTTGATGACTTTCCAGGGTAAACCTTTTCCTGAGCTAGTCGTCCTGATGGTTTTAACGTGTTGGTGATTTTTCTTTTTTCCAATGAGTAAGTCTCTAGCCGAGACCACCCAGCCTTCGGCATCAGTATCTTCCGCTTCACTCAGACGCTTCTTCAGAGTTTTTTCGGGTGTATCAATCCAGACCTTAGCCATCGCGATTCCATTAGCGACGAGTGTGTCTTCAAAATTTTTAATACTCTTTACTCGTGCGCGCAGGGCATCCCCTTTGAGTTCTCCATTAATTGAAGCTACCACGGAACGAGTTGTCCAATCGCCCACGATAATCGTAATGCGACCTTGGGCCGGTGCTAAGTTCCAGTAAGGCCAGAGAAAGGGGCGAAGTTTGTTTTCAGGAAGTGATGTGTCGGGAGCACAAATTCTTACAAGACGAGAGTCGAGCCACTCGGTCAGTTGATTAGCTAGTTCAGACGCTGCTAAGCGATCACCGCCACCAATAACAATCACCGTACCTGCATGATGATTAACGATTCTTTGCTGGAGGGAAAGTAAACGTAAATGGAGAGCCGAATGGGCTTTTTCGATGAGACTTTTACTTTCCATAAAATTATTCTGCGATGTCGATAGGGTCACCCGGAGGTAATACCCCCTTGCGTAGCGAATCAAGTGTGAGTTGTAACTCTTCTTTGAGGGTTAAATAGGAAGCCTTCTTTACTGCCTTTTCTTGTAATTTAATCGCTTCATCTTTTTTGCCCTGCAACCAGCGAACACGAGCTAGAGTATCTAATTTGTCAGCCTCTTCTTCTTTAGTGAGGGCTACGGCACGAATGGCGCATTTTTCAGCTAAGATTAAATTTATATTTTTACCAAAACGCGGATTAGTTAAAAGGTCCCAAGCGATTTCGTTTTGTACTTCTGCGTTATCGCTATGATCTTGGGCGGATTTCTCGTACATCGCATTGATTTTAGAAGGGTCACCGCGACCGAGTGCGATAATCGACTCCACCGACTCCTGGAGATTTGCCTGATCTCTCGGACTGAGGTTCTTTAAGGCCTCAGGCAGAATTTTCTCAGCTAAATCCCAATTCTTTTTGTTCAGTGCTTCCCCTAATTTTTCTAATGCTGAACTCGTTTCGTCCTTTACGCTTTCGTTTTTAGTTTTTTTTTCCGTTTTAGTTTCTACGGGTTCAGTGGCCTTAGTTCCGGTCAGAAAATCACCCAACATTTTTTCGTTTAATTGCATTGGATGTCCCATCCAAACAATGACCCCGTCACCGTTGATCACAAATGCATGGGGGATGCCCGTGACTTTTGCGGCTTCGAGCCAGTCTCTTAAAAATTTATCTCCACCAATCGCGATAGCATAGGACATTTTATCGCCCTGGGCCTTGACAAAGTCTTTAACCTTTTTCGCGGCTTCAGGATTTTTTTCACCTTCCCAAACATTCACGCCTGTAATCACCACGCCCTTGGGTCCCATTTTTTGATTTAATTCATTGAGGTGCGGGATTGAAGCCACGCAGGGAGGGCACCATGTCGCCCAGCATTCAAAAATGTAGAGCTTACCTTTTTCAAATGACTTAACCGCTTCGCCTTTAATTTGAGTTTTTGGACGGGTGGCTGGAGCTTTGTCGCCCACATCGAGCGCAAAGACCTGCGACGTGATAAAGACTAAAAGTAGAGAGAGGATTTTTTTCATATTATTTATTATTAAATTTATTACGTATGGATTCAACGACTGCAGGGTCGGCCAGGGTAGAGACATTTCCTAATTCTCGGCCCTCGGAAATATCTCGAAGCAATCGTCGCATAATCTTACCTGAGCGAGTCTTGGGCAAATCGGGTACGAACACAATTCTTTCTGGTCGGGCAAATTTCCCGATTTTGGTGTCGACCATGCCATTCAGTGTTTTTGCTAAGGTTTCTTCGTTTACTGTTTTAGCGGCGGCGGATTTAAGAATAACGAATGCCATTAAACCTTGGCCCTTGAGTTCGTGCTTAACTCCAATCACGGCAGATTCGGCAACGGCCTCGTTTTCAATAAAGACAGCTTCAAGTTCAGCCGTTCCGATGCGGTGACCGGATACATTAACCACGTCATCTACTCGCCCAGTGATCCAAAGGTACCCGTCTTTATCTTTAATCGCTCCGTCGCCAGGGAAATAGTAAGCGCCGTTCCAGCGACTCCAGTAAGCTTCGATGTAGCGTTTCTCATCTCCGAAAATTCCTTGGGTGATGCCCGGCCATGGTTTACGAATCGCAAGAATACCACTGTCGGTTTCATTACCTTGCTCATCTAAGACTGCGGCATCGACACCGAAGAAGGGCAGTGTGGCCGAACCTGGTTTAGTGGGAGTACATCCCGGTATAGGTGTAATCATGTGTCCGCCTGTTTCAGTCTGCCACCAAGTGTCTACAATCGGACAACGCTCAGCGCCGATGTTACGATGGTACCACAACCAAGCCTCGGGATTAATCGGTTCACCGACCGATCCCAGTAATCGCAGTGAATTGAGATTGTGTTTCTTAACCCACTCATCGCCCCATTTCATGAAGGCACGAATCGCAGTAGGTGCAGTGTAAAAGACGGTGACTTTGTGGTCTTCAACGATTTTCCAGAATCTGCTGTAGTCCGGCGCGTCGGGTGCGCCTTCATACATTAAGACAGAAGCACCATTTAAGAGCGGACCGTAAACTACGTAGGTGTGACCAGTGACCCAACCCACGTCGGCTGTGCACCAGAATAAATCGTCGTTTCGTAAATCAAAAACATATTTGTTCGTGGTGTAAGCTTGTAACATGTAACCGCCCGTACCGTGGATGATGCCTTTCGGTTTTCCGGTGGAACCCGAAGTATAAAGTAAGAAAAGCATCTCATTCGATTCCTGCCAAACGGCCGGACAATCGCTGCTAACTTTCGACGCTATATCATGATACCAAACATCACGTCCAGCTTTCATCACACAAGCTGCATCGGGCTTTCCGATGTGACGTTGTAAAACCAATACGCGTTCACAACTGGGGCAATCTTGCACTGCTTCATCGACGGTTTGTTTTAAGGCTAAGAATTTTCCACGGCGATAACCTCCATCCATTGTAATGACGGCTTTGGATTTAGCATCGTTGACGCGATCACGAATAGACTCTGCGGAAAACCCACCAAACACTACGGAGTGAACGACTCCAATACGAGCGCACGCGAGTACGGCAAACGCGAGTTCAGGAACCATCGGCATATAGATTGCGACGGTGTCACCTTTTTTAAGACCAAGTTCTTTTAGGACGTTGGCGAAGCGACTTACTTCAACGAGTAATTCTTTGTAGGTGATTCGACGTACTTCGGTGGCTGCTCCGTTTTGGGTGGGCTCACCTTCAAAAACAATCGCTACTTTATCTCCGAGCCCTTTTTTGATCTGCGCGTCGATGCAATTATAAGAAATATTAGTTTTGCCGTTTACGAACCACTTGAAGAAAGGCTTTTTCGACTCATCGAGGACTTTAGTCCAAGGCTCAAACCATGTAAGTTCCTTGGCTTCATCGGCCCAGAACTTTTCAGGATTATCAATCGATTCTTTATAAAGTTTTTTATATCCATCCATTCCTTTCACGCGTGCTTTGGCGACGAATTCCTTCGACGGTGGAAAAATTTGTTCGGACGCACCGAAGCCATCGGCCGCCGCATTTTGTACGTCGGCCATTTCTTCGCTGAGACCGGATGCCGATTCTTTTTTTCTAAAAATAAAATAAGCAACCAAAGCGCCTGCTAAAATAAAATAAATGAGTAAGTTGGGAATAGAGTCGCTCATGATGACTAGAATTAGGGGTATGATTAACTTAGCACTAGCGTCCGCCCCAGAGCAATAAAAACGAAGTCACCAGACTCGTTTTTGAGCCTTATTTTTAAGGTCTCTTATTAAATTTCCTTTAACAATTCTTCGAAACTGTCGACCACTCTTGCGCCCAAGCCTTCAAGGTTGTCGCGATGCTGATAGCCATGAGCAATGAGGATGCAGTCCACCCCCATCGCCTTAGCGGCATCAAGGTCATGGGCGGTATCGCCAATGTAGACAACGTCATCGGGGTGGTGATCGAGGTCATCTAAGTGAGCCCGTGCTCTATCTTCTTTGCTGCCCGCGTAGATGTCGCCACTGCCACTGATTTTAACAAAGTGATGGGTAATATCGTGATCGGCCAGGGTCTGCTCTAAGAGCCGATGTTCATAAGCTGAAAGGATCGAATGAGATAAACCATGCCCGGAAAGTCTCCGTAGAATTTCCATCGATTCAGAGTGTAGCACACATTTCGATTTTTGATTTTCGTACGCATCCATGAAGCGGGCGGAGAGTGCCTCAAAATTTCCTCCGGTAATCGGAAACCCTAATTTCTCGTAGACCTTGACGGCTGGGAATTCAAAAATCATTCGATATCGTTCGGTTTCCAAACGTGGCCGCTTTTCTGCGGATAATAATTGATTGAGCGCCTCACAGCAAAGCCAGGTGTCGTCGAGCAACGTGCCATTCCAGTCCCAGACGGCGTGGCGATAAGCTTTAAGTTTCTTACGCATCAGTAGATACTAATGAGAAGGCTTGGATTTTAACCCCTCGGCAAGCGTGTATTAAATCAGGCGGACGTTGTGGACTGGGGAAATTATTCCATGTGATCGGAGCATCGCTGTATTCCGTACAATCCGTATCGATTAATTCGTAGGGCTCGTGATAAACCTGCCCCCGTAAAAGTTGGCCGTTTTTCTCGGTAAAGAAATTATACCGTTCAGTTAAATGAAAGGCCAGGGTTCCTGGAATCGCTTTTTGTACATTGCTTCCGGTCTGCCATCTATACTGAGCGACGAGATTACTTTGTTTTCTTTGCGCTATAAGTTCATGTTTATTTTCATCGGTCTTAAAGCTCATTTTATTTGAAACATAGTTTAAACTAAAAAACCTTCGAGCAATGGCCACTGCTGGCCAACAGTCGCAATCTAGTGAGAAAAAATAAACTCCGGGTACTCCATGGCGATCAATGATGTAAACCCGAACGTTCAGCTCGTTAAAAAACGATAACCAGGGAACTGCAGGCAGGTTAAAAGGACGCACGTGGTTCATCTTAAAACCCACGATACTAACGTGTGCCTGAGATTCGAAAGTATCCACGAAGAGTCCCTGAGGTAAGCGCGATTGAACTTCTTGTGCGTCACAGGCCCAATGCAGAAAAATCAAATCATCCCAACTTTGGGACATTACTGGACGACGCTTGGGCTGATGCCTTGCTGCAATGAGTCTGTCGGTTTTTGGGTCCACACCTTACCTTGAAGCACGCATTCTATGGGTCAAACGCTCCTAGCGATTAATCTTTGATGGTTTTCGCTTGGAGAGTCGACCTCTTCGCCTTACCCATTGTTTTCATGCTAACCGAGGCCCATCAAGTAGAGTTGCTCAAGTTTGCCGAGGTATTAGCCGACGCCGCCCGTCCGGGTATTTTAAAAGCTCATGCGCAAGAGGACACTTCGATTGAAATCAAAGCTGACGGCACTCCGGTCACGGTGGCGGATCGTGAGGCTGAGGATGTCATGCGTTCGTTGATTAAAAAAACTTATCCTAATCACGGAATTTTAGGTGAAGAATTTGGTCCAGAAAATGAGGACGCCGAATTTTGTTGGGTGCTCGATCCCATCGACGGTACAAAATCTTTTCTCTCTCGCGTTCCTCTTTACACGATTTTAATCGGCTTGAAATATCAAGGTCAGCCTCTGCTTGGTTTAATTGATCAACCTGTGCTCAATGAAAGAATGATGGGCAATGGAGTTTTCACTCAACTTAACGGTCATATTGTAAGAGCTAAAGAGGTTCTTTTAAAAGACGCCGTAGTCGTGGGGTCCGATTTTGATAATATCAAAAAATATCAACCGCAGGCACAGTGGAATTCATTAGCCAGCGCAGTCACCCACACTCGCACTTGGGGTGATGGGTATGGCTACATGCTCGTCGCGAGTGGTCGTGCGCATGTGATGGCTGATCCCATTTTAAATCCTTGGGACCTCATTCCCGTGCTTCCAATTCTAAAAGGTGCAGGAGTTAAGGTAACAGATTGGCAGGGCGGTGACGCGGTGAAGAGTGGCAATGTTATTGCCGCTGCTCCGCTACTGCACGCACAAGTTTTGGCTAAACTAAAAGGTTAGGTTAAGCGCGCCTTCAGTGACTTTCCGTGCGCGTCTAAGCTTTCCATTTTAGCGAATGCATCAACGACGGAAGCCGCTTTTTTGAGCGAGGCTTCGTCGTAGCGAACAAGGCTAGTGCGACGAAGGAAATCGGGAACGCGCAGTCCGCTGAAAAATCTTCCAGTTCCGCCGGTAGGTAAGGTGTGGCTCGGGCCCGCAGTAAAATCGCCTAAGACGGTGGGAGTGTGGTGACCAATGAGAATTGCTCCAGCGGTGGTAATCGCTTCAGAAAGTTTGTTAATTTTTCCGGCAGCGACCATCAGTTCAAGGTGTTCAGGGGCGACGAGGTTGGCGACGCGTGCCGACTCTTCGATTTTTGATACCAAGATAACGCAGGTCATTAGATCGAGTGCCTTACGAATTTTTTCGCCGTGCTGTAGCGTGCTTGATTGGGTGCGTGCTTCGGAGAGGCAACGTTGAGCCAGTTCTTCATTATCGCAGACCAAATAAAGTTTTTCTTTTCCGCTGCCGTGTTCGGCTTGAGCGCATAAATCAGCCCCAACCCATGCAGGTTTAGCAGTGCGATCTGCAATGATCATCACTTCGCTTGGGCCTGGTAAAAGATCAATTCCAACGCGTCCGAAAAGTTGGCGTTTGGCTTCGGTAACGTAGGCATTTCCTGGACCAAAGATTTTGTCTACTGGCTTTACGGCATCGGTACCGAGAGCCATAGCGGCGATGGCTTGAGCTCCGCCGATTGCGAAAACTTCTTTTACGCCGCAAAGATAAAGTGCAGCGAGGATATCCGGATTTATTTTACCATCGGCACCCGGCGGAGTGCAGGCACAGATTTCAGGTACGCCCGCTACTTTGGCCGGGATGGCCGTCATGAGCACCGTGGAAACCAGAGGCACTTGCCCGCCTGGAATATAAAGACCACAGCGATGAATTGCGTGATATCTTTCACCGACGATTGCGCCGTGAGGATTTTTAGCCTTCCAGTTTTTAGGGAGCGTACGCTTATGGAAATCTTCGATACACTTAGCGGCCTCCGTAATACTTTTCTTTTTCTCAGGACTCAGCGAGTTGACCGCCTTTTTTAAATGTTCTTCGGGGACGCGGATTTGACGGATATTTAATTTAGCGTGGTCGAGTCGCGCGGTGTGATAAAGTACGGCGATATCGCCACGAGCTTTGACGTCATCAATAATTGCAGTGACGGTTTTGGAAACATCAGACGAGGCTTCGCCGTTGCCGACAAAAGCACGTAACTTTTTTTCAAAGTCTTTTTCGTTGGCCCGGAGAAATCCCATTATTTATTTGAGTGGAAAGGCGAAGGAACTCTCAGCAACCTCTGGATTTATTGAAGTTTTTTCGTAGGTCGCTTCAGCTACTTTTTTGCCATTCATTAAAATTGTTTCACGTTTTACGAAGCAGACGCCTTCAATCCACTCCGTTTCTTCAACTTGCTGGCGGTAGATTTCTCCTTTGGCGCTTTTTTGATCGTAGGCTACTAATTCGAAATTATTCACGCCGAAGTGACGAGTAATTTTGAAACCCGAATTAAATTTATACTCCACGGAATAGACTTTTTTGCCATTGATTTCGTCCGTCCCTAAGTAGCTGACCGAACCGGTGCCCTCGGCGGGTGCACTGTAAAAAGCTAAGTCATTAATCGTCATATCCCGTAAGACGGCGACTTGGTCGTAAGGAATGATGAGGTTTTGAGCTCTCTTCTGACCATTGATTTCACGGGTCGATTTCCATCCTTCGAGGCCATTGCAGGCGGTCACTACTTCTACCGTGTAGTTTTCGTTGTAGGAAAGTTCACGACGGGATTTAGGACTGATCAATTGAATAATGGTGAAACTTGCTGGTTTGTTTTCCGCGTTAACAAACTTAATTTCAAAATGTAAGCCTTTAATGCGTTCCAAGAACTTGGGTTCTTTGGCCGCGGCATTGCGTGCTTTTTCGATGATTTCTGTAGCGGTGAGACTAGCGGCGTGACTGTTGATAATCGAGGCCGTTAAAATCATTACTGCAAAGAGGTGACGTGCGATAGTCATAGGTCATCAATCTGTGAAATTGACACAGAATTGGCAAGCCAAGGAATGTGACAAGTCTGCCCCGAGTGTCCTGCTTGCGGCTTATTTTATATAGGTTTTACGCACGACAGGCCGCTAGCAACTCAGCCACATTCGTCCGCCCCTCATAAAGTGCCTTGCCCACAATGACTCCCACTAAATGGGGATACACTTTAGAAAGTTGTGCGAGTTTAGCCACGTCCGCCGCACTCGCTACGCCACCCGATGCAATCACGCCACAAGGGCAGCGCTTGAGTAAGGCTTCGAGCGATTTCCAATTCGGGCCCGTCAGCATTCCATCCGTTGCGATATCGGTATAGATCACGGTCGAAATTCCCAGCTGACTAACGGTGACCGCAAAATCGGTTGCGTCTAGTTGAGTGACATCCGTCCAACCTTTAACCGCCACAAGTCCATCTTTGGCATCAATTCCAATCGCTAATTTTTTGCCGTGTGATTTGGCAATCTCTTGGAGAAATTGTGAATCAGTCGCCGCACGTGTTCCAATAACAACCCGAGACGCTCCCGCCGCGAGTGCCGCATCCACTAACTTGGCATCGCGCATGCCACCGCCAAATTGTACCTTGGGACCGAGTGAGGAAATTTTTTCTAAGATATTTAAATTACGGGGAGCTCCGCCAAAGGCGCCATCTAAGTCTACCACGTGAATCCACTCGGCGCCCGATTGAGTAAATTGCTCTGCCGGCTCAACGGGATTTTCGTAGTAAGAAGTTTGGGCATCATCGCGACCTTGGTTGAGTCGAACGCATCGGCCGTTACGAATATCAATGGCTGGATAAACAATCATTTAAGCACTCTTTTTATTGGCTTTCGTGGGTGGGGTGACCGCAATAGGTTTTGTGCCACGCACTGCTTCAGGCGTTACAATAAATTTTGATCCCGCAATGGCTTCAGGTAAATGATACATCGTTTCGAGGAGAATACCTTCTAGCACAGAGCGTAATCCACGTGCTCCGGTTCCAAGTTCTAAGGCTCGATCTGCTAAAGCTTCTAGTGCAGCGGGTGTGAACTCGAGATGGACGCCCGACATGGAAAACATTTTTTGGTACTGCTTCGTCGCAGCATTTTTGGGCTCAGTTAAAATTCTTACTAGCGCGTCTCGGCTCAATGGCTCTAAAACTGAAATCACCGGGAGACGACCAACGAATTCAGGAATCATACCAAAGGAGAAAAGGTCTTCGGGTTGTAGCCCTGCGAGAACTTCTTCGGCAGAAAGTTTGGGAGGAATACTTCCGCCATGAATAAATCCGAGTGATTTAGTTCCGGCGCGTTTAGCAATTAAGCGATCGAGACCCACAAACGCACCACCCGCGATGAATAAAATATCACTGGTGTCGACGCGGATGCATTGCTGCTCGGGATGTTTTCTTCCGCCCGCAGGTGGAACGTTACAAATCGTACCCTCTAACAATTTTAAAAGAGCTTGTTGGACGCCTTCACCCGAGACATCGCGGGTGATGGATGCGGAATCGGATTTGCGTCCGATTTTATCGATTTCATCAATGAAAACGATACCACGCTGAGCTTTCTCAACATCCATATCGGCTGCTTGTAGAAGGCGTAAGATGACCGTTTCAACATCGTCGCCCACATAGCCTGCTTCGGTGAGCGTGGTTGCATCAGCAATCGCAAAGGGAACATCGAGCATCTTAGCCAACGTTTTGGCTAATAAAGTTTTTCCAGTGCCGGTCGGACCAATTAAAAGGATATTACTCTTATCTAATTCAACTTCGCTGAGTTCACCTTTTTTATCTCCGCGAGCTTGGGCGAGACGATCGTTGAGTCGTTTGTAGTGATTATTGACGGCCACCGACAAAACTTTTTTGGCGTGATCTTGTCCAATAACGTGTGCATCCAGCTCGGCTCTTAATTCAGAGGGTGTAATTAATTTTACTGGAGCTAAAGGAGTCTTTGGCGCGTTGCCCTGTACGGATGGTCCAGTAGCTGAAATTTTTCCGTCACGTGTTTTTTCGCGTTCAATTAAATGGCCGCAGGTGGTGACGCACTTGTCGCAAATGCCTACGCCGTGAGGTCCCGCAATCAGTTTGCCGACTTGGCTAGCTGGTTTGCCGCAGAATGAACAGGTGTCTGCTTGAGAACCTGACATCGTGATTAGGCCTTATTTTGCTTAGGCAAAACGACGTGATCGACTAGTCCGTAGGCTTTGGCTTGTTCGGCAGTCATGTAGTAATCACGGTCGGAGTCGCGCTGTAATTCTTCGGCAGTTTTTCCGCTGTGCTTAGCGAGCACATGATTTAAAGTGTCGCGCCAACGAAGTATTTCTTTCGCTGCAATGGAGATGTCCGAAGTCTGACCCGTCGCACCACCACTGGGTTGGTGAATCATGACGCGGCAGTTAGGCAGAGCATGACGCTTACCTTTAGTACCAGCGGCGAGTAGCACGGTGGCCATGCTAGCGGAAAGTCCGATGCAATAGGTGTTAATTTCGCAGCTCAAGAAATTCATGGTATCATAGATGGCCATGCCAGCGGTGATGGAGCCACCAGGAGAATTAATATAAATGGAAATATCTTTTTTAGGATCTTCCATTTGTAAGAATAATAATTGAGCGATGACAGCGTTGGCGACGTCATCATAAATAGGCGCCCCGAGGAAAATGATGCGGTCCTTGAGGAGGCGGCTGTAAATATCCCACGCTCTTTCACCGCGTGCATCTCGTTCAACAACGTTTGGAATAATGTAGGACATAGGAGTAAGTTAAATACTAACCCTGATCTTAGGATTTCTCAACTAATTCAGGCTTTTCTTCGCCTAAAATGAGATCCAAGGCCTTATTGAGCATAGCATCGCGACGGATAATCGCGAGGCGTTTGCGGTCTTTAACGAGTTTTTCGGGAGGGGTCTTCTCCGCGTAAGCGATGTTGATGATCGCTTGGCTGAATTCCTCTTGGGTGAGGTCAATTTTTTCTTCTTCCGCAATGCGGGAGAGGACGACTTGGGCACGGACGCGCACTTCAGCCGCCTTGCGAGCTTCTTCAATGATTTCATCGCGCTTCGTTTCGAGTTCGCCTGGTTGCATGCCCGAACGCATTCTCATTTGAGCGTACTGGATAAATAAATCTCTCGCGACGGAATCGACTGCGGACTGTGGTAAAGGAAGTTCTAAGCCAGCGACTAAAGTTTCTACGGCTTTTTCACGACGAGCGGTTTCAGCCTGTTGTTCTTTCGTTCCTTCGATACCTTTTCTTAATTCAGCACGAAGTTCGGCTTCGTCTTTTACTCCGATGGATTTGAAAAACTCTTCATTTAATGAGGGGAGTTGCTTGGTGCGAATTTCAGAAACGGTGATGCTGTAATTAATTTTTTTACCACGGAGAGATTCACGAGCGTGATCGGCTGGAACGGTCCAGTCAGCCTTCGCAGTATCATTGGCTTTGAGGCCAACAATCGCCTTTGAAATCGCAGGAATAGAGACGATTTCGTTGTCGGCTCCGGCTTCTTCCCAAGTGGATTCGGCTCCAGCGAGGGTGCCTGCTTCGGCGTCTAATTCTTTAACATCTTTGCCGTCGATGGTGCCTGTGTAGCTCAAGCGAACATAATCACCTTTGGTTGCAGCAGCTTCAGTTTTTTCGAAACGAGCGCGCTGTTGTAAGATTTTTTGGATACCCTCCTCGATGTCGGCATCGGTGACTTTTACTTCTTCTTTGGCGACCTTGATTTTTTTCCAATCAGGAGTTTTGAATTCAGGAAGTACGTCGACTTCGTATTCGATGATGAAATCTTTACCTTTAACGATTTCACCTTTTTTAACATCAGCCAGAGTGTAGACAGTGAAAGATTTTTCTTCACGAATGCGTTCATAGCCTTTGGAGACCAGTTGTTGATTTACTTCTTCGTCGATATTTTTGCCGTATTTTTGACGGACGACGGCTTCGGGTGCTTTGCCTGGGCGGAAGCCAGGAAGGGCGGCCTCGCGGACGAAACCTTTGATCACTTCTTTTTCGGCAGAGGCGACGTCGGCGGCAGGGATAGTCACGGTGACATTGCGGCGCGTTGGGTTGGTAGTTTGGATTTTAATGTCCATAGATAGATGATGTGTAGAGAGATAGAATGTCCGCGGGCCGGTGTTAGACCGAAGGAAGGGTAGAGCAAACGAAACAATTCCCCACGGTCAACAGCGTAGGAAGGCTCTTTTTCGCTTATTTTATGCGTTTTTTGAGTCTAGGGAGCACGCACGGAGGGACAAAGGCGGCGGCTTGCGACAATTTATGCCGTGCGATGTCTTTAACGAAGGACGATGACGTGATGAACTGGTCCTGGCTGGGCATTAAAATAACCGTCTCGATTTTGGGTGCCATGAGGCGATTGGCGTGGGCTAGGTCGAACTCAAATTCAAAATCGCTGAATTTACGGAGTCCTCGAATAATCGCAATGGCCCCGTGTTTCTGGGCGAATTCGACCGTAAGGCCATCCAGTATGGCCACTTTTATTTTACTCATCGATTTCGTCGCTTCGCGTGCCATTTCCAAACGTTCTTCTAAGGAAAACCAAGGGTTTTTGGAGTCACTGGGGGCAACGGCGAGGATGACGCGATCGAAGAGTCGGGAGCCACGTTTTAGAACATCGAGGTGTCCGAGCGTGATGGGGTCAAAGGTGCCGGGGTATACGGCGATTCGAAGTTTGCTGGCCATTGTTTTCCTGTTGCGGGTTAGTTTCATCTGGGAACATTATCACCGCAAGCCTGCATGCAGTTTCTTCGCCAAATCCCCAATATTTTGACCGCGGCACGGCTACCAGCTGTGTTTTTAATAGCTTTATGGACGTATTGGGCCGGAGTCTGGGCCAGCGCTGCTCTAGTTCTCTTTATTGTCGCTGCTTTAACGGACATCTTTGACGGCTGGATTGCCCGTAAATTGGGCGCAGTTTCCGACTTTGGACGATTAATGGACGCCCTGGTAGACAAGATCTTCATCATTGGGTTGTTAGTGGCCTTGGCCGCGACGGATTGTTTGCCGGTCAAGCAGTGGGACGATCAAGGGGTCGAAAAACTATCAACCCACTCGCGTGCTCTGATTGCCGCCTTCGGCGTGATTTTAATTTTGATGCGCGAATTTTTGATTACCGGTCTGCGCTTAGTGGCGGCGGCACGTGGGCAGGTTTTGGAAGCAGAGCGGTTAGGGAAAATTAAAACCTTTCTACAAATTATTGCGATTGGTCATTTGATTGGACTCCGGGCTTACGAGACACACTGGAAATTATCCGCGCTTTGGCACCAACGATGGGAAGTGATTATCATGAGTTTATTTTGGCTCTCGGTTGCCCTCACAGTAATTTCTGGAGCGAGTTATTTAATTCGATACCGCCGGCACTTGCCCGGACTGTCTGAATGATTGTATCTCTTGCCACGCTAGGTCCGTTGGGAAAATTAAAGGCACCAGGAACCTGGGGTTCGGCGGTAGGTTTATTTTGGTGGGCACTGGTCGTGAGAAATTTAGCAACCCCCCGTGGTTGGATTCACGAAGTTTGCTTCAATGGACTATTCGTTCTAGCTGCGATTTTTATTTGTGGTGTGGCGGCAGAACTACTTAAGAAAAAAGATCCCTCGGAAGTCATTTTAGATGAGATGGCGGCGATGCCTTTGGTATTTTTATTAAACCCCCATTTACATTTAGGAACGAAGTCAGGATTCCTAATGGTGCTGCTGGGCTTTGGGTTATTTCGTTTTTTTGATATCGTTAAGCCTTTAGGGATTCGCTGGATTGAAAAAGTTCCTGGAGGCGTGGGTATCGTCGCAGATGATGTGCTTGCCGCACTTTACGCTAATTTATGTTTACAGGTTATCTGTATTTATTTTCCACTCTAAAAGACCGAATCTAAATGGACCCACAAAACCTCGATATTCAAAACCAATTTGCTGAGGCGCTCAATTTTCATCGTGCGGGCCAGATTGAGAAGGCGAAGGAGTCCTATAAGAAATTACTAAGTTTATGGCCTCACCATGCGGAGTCCTGGCAAAATTTAGGAATACTTTACGCGCAGGAAAAAGATTTTGCTCAGGCCGTAGATTGTTTCAAGAGGGCCACAGAGGCTGACCCGTTAAACTCAAATTATTTTTCAAATCTTGGGACCGCACTGAATGATTTAGGTCAGCCGGATCAAGCGGTGGAGTTTTTTGAAAAAGCGATTTCGCTTAACCCAAAATCCCCTGACGCTTGTTACAATTTAGGGAATGTTTTCCAGAAGCTAGGTCAGTACGCCAAATCAATCGAGTGCTACAAAAAAACCATCGAATTTAACCCGGCGTGGATCGAGGCTTATTTGAATTGTGGAAACTCCTATGACATGTTGGGCGATTTTAATTCGGCCCTTGGGTATTATGATACAATCATTAAAATTAATCCTTATTTTACCGCCGCCCATGTTAATCGCGGAAATGTTTTACTTAAATTAAATCAGAAAGAACAAGCCTTAGAGTCTTACGAAATTGTAAAAAGATTAGGAATAGATAGTTTCCAGGCTCACTTGGCTTCAGCAGAAATTTTGCAAGGGCGTGGTGATTACCGTAAGGCCATCGAAGCCTGTTTTAATGCGATACGTATTAATCCTTATGACACTCGGGGTTATTATGTGCTCGGGATGAATTATTTTAACATTCGTGATCTTAATGCCGCCGTTGAAAGTTTTAAAAACGCCATAAACCTAAAACCAGATTATGCCGAAGCTTACAATGGGTTGGCGGTTTGCTTGGTTAAGGCGGTTCACTACCCCGAAGCACAGATAAATTTTTCAAAAGCTTTGGAGCTGGATCCTAATTTAATTATCGCCAGAATTAATTCCGCGGACGCCTACTATGCGTCGGGTGATATTGTTTCGGCTCTCGCACAATTCGAAAAACTGCCAGCCGATAAGCAGCCGGTAGGATTAATGCAGTTCTTTAAACAACGCTTGGCGGATTGGACTAACTACCAAGCCGACTATGATAATTTCATCAATCGATTAGATCAGCCAAGATTTCTTAACTCAATGGAGGATCCTTGGCACATGCAGCGCATTACGGATTCACCCGAGTTGGCCAAGAAGGTAGCAGAAAACTTCGTCAAAGCCTCCGGAGTAGTGATTCAAGAAAATAAAACACCTGCCGTCAGAGTAAAAAATAAAAAAATAAAAATTGGGTATTTTTCATCTGACTTCAGAGAGCATGCCGTCACGCACTTAGCCATACAGTTGTTCAGTATGCACTCTCGAGATAAGTTCGAGATTTACGCCTTCGCTTTTGGTAAAAATGACGGCAGACCAGCCTTACGCGAAAGAATCGAGAAGTCCTTCGACCACTTCATAAATATTAATGATAAGAACGACTTGGATGCGGCCCAAATGGTTCGCGACCTTAATATCGATATCGCCTTTGATTTATCGGGAATAACTAACGAAGCCCGTCCGGCTATTTTCTTGAACCGCGCGGCGCCGATTCAAGTTAACTTCCTCGGATATACCGGAACGCTCGGTACACCTTATCACGATTATATTATCGGCGATCCGGTAGTTATACCGGTTGAGTCACGCATTCATTATACTGAGAAGGTAGTTCATTTACCGTGCATGATGCCATTTGATACTTCTCATGATTTATCTAAAATAAAATTCACTCGGGCTGACGTGAAGTTGCCTCCAGAAGGATTTATTTTCTGCTCTTTCAATCAGTGTTTCAAAATTACGCCCGAGACATTTGATTCATGGATGCGTATCCTCAAGAGAGTCCCTGGTTCCTGCTTATGGGTCAGTGCACCCTATGAGCCTCAAGCTATAACGAATATGAAGAAAGAAGCGGAACTCAGAGGCATTGACCCAGAAAGAGTTATTTTTGCCGACCGTATGCGAGAAGTGGATAATCACTTGGCCCGGATTTCGCTCTCCGGTTTATTTTTAGACACGTTCCCTTATAACGCCCACACTTCAGCGATTGATACCCTTTGGGCTGGTGTGCCGATTGTGACAAGAATGGGCCGAAGTTTCGCCAGTCGCCTAGCCGGGAGCTTGCTGAAGTCTGTTGGTTTAGATGATTTAATTACTAAGAGTGTTCAAGAATATGAAGACCTCGCCGTAGATCTGGCTTTGAATCCAGAAAAACTCAGAAACTACAGAAAACTTTTAGAGAAGAATCGTCTCACTCATCGTCTTTTTAATACTAAACTATACACAGAAAATTTTGAAAAGGCGTTGATTCAAATGTATGAAAGAAATCAAGCCGGCCTGCCTCCCGATCATATTGTGGTAGAATAAATTTAATTATTATACCCCGTCGATTTCTAGGCAGATTTTTTCATATTTGTTCCTTCGATAGGGAGCACTCCGTGGGAATTTAAAGAACCATAAAATCCGATTATACCCTAGTATTTATGGGCGTTTTTTGAGCATTATGATTCGGTTTCTTAAATGCTTTATTTTATGGCATAAGAGTAAAGAAAAGGATTATTTTAGAATAGTAGCCACTCGGGCTATTAAGCCGCATTCATGGATTTACAAAATCAATTTCAAGTTGCCCTGGAACTCCATGAGTCAGGGAAAATTGTGGAAGCAAAAGAACATTATGAGAAGATTATTAGCCAGGACCCTTTTCATGGAAATTGTCTTCAGAATCTAGGAATTATTTACGCGCAGGCAGGTGACCTCAATCAGGCGGTAAATTATTTTAAGAGAGCAGTTGAAGTTGATCCTCATCAGCCAAGTTTTTTAAATAATCTAGGGACAGCGCTCAATGACTTAGGGAGATTCTCCGAGGCGATACCTTATTTTGAACAGGCGATAAAAATTAACACCGATTTTGCGGATGCTTATTATAATCTGGGCAATGCGCTGCAGAAAAGTGGACAGTTAAAAAAATCAATCGAGTGTTATGAGCAAGCTATCCAATTGAGTCCAGGGTGGGCCGAGGCTTACTTAAATTGTGGAAACTCCTATGACTTGTTGGGAGATTTCAACCTAGCGCTTAAATGCTACGATGCTATCATACAAGTGAACCCGTTTTTTGCAGTCGCACACCTGAATCGGGGTCATGTCTTGTCTAAATTAAATCTTAAAGAAGAGGCCCTTAAGGCTTATGAGACTGCGAGTAAGTTTAATAGTGATAGTTGTGACGCACAAATTGCTGCCGCTGAGACTTTATGTCAGAGGGGGGAATTTCGTGAAGCAATTATAATATGTCAAAATGCTATTCGTTTAAAACCCTTTGATGCACGGTTATATTATCAGATAGGGATTAATTATTTTCAAATTCGCGATTTAAATTTAGCAGTCGAAAACTTTAGAAAAGCGATAAAAATTAAGCATGACTATGCTGAAGCCTATAATGGCTTAGGCATTTCTTTAACCAAAGCTCATCACTTCCAAGAGGCTCAAGAAAATTTTAGTAAAGCTTTAGAAATTAGTCCTGACCTCGTGATGCCTCGAATCAACTCAGGGGACGCCTACTTTGCTAATTCTGATATTCCTTCAGCACTTGCTCAATTTCAAAAACTTAAACCCGAGCACCAGCCATTGGGTTTAATACAATTTTTTAAGCAACGTCTTTGTGATTGGAGTACATTCGATGCTGATTACGAAAATTTAATAAAAAACATCACTAGACCTCGAGTGGGTGATCTCACTGAGGATCCTTGGCATTTACTTCGAGTTTCTAATGATCCACAATTAATCAAAGAATCTGCTCAAAGTTTTGTGAAAACATTTGGGTCGGGAGTTGAGAAGGCTCGTCCCTCCGCCCTAAAAAAGAACTCTAAAATAAAGATAGGGTATTTTTCCGCAGATTTCCGGAATCACGCAGTGACTCACTTGGCCTTAGAGCTGTTCGGCCTGCACGACCGTAGTAAATTCGAGGTGCATGCTTTTGCATTTGGTCGAAATTGTACATCGGGTCCAACATACGAGAACATTTTGAAAGCTTTTGATTTTTATCACAGCGTAAACGATAAAAATGATGCAGATCTGGCTAAGTTTTCTCAAGATTTGGGAATTGATATCGCCTTCGATTTGTCAGGAATTACCTCGGAGTCGCGTTTAGGAATTTTTGCTAATCGTGCTGCTCCCATTCAGATTAATTTCTTGGGTTTTACCTCCACATTGGGAACTCACTATCACGATTATATTATTGCGGACCCTGTTATTATCCCAAACGAATCTCGCGGTTACTATACGGAAAAAGTTGTTCATCTGCCGTGTATGATGCCCTATGACACAACACATGATTTGTCGACCCAGCGTCCAACCCGGGCAAAAGCTAATTTACCTGAGCGCGGTTTTATTTTCTCGGCTTATAATCAATGTTTCAAAATTACCCCTAGCACTTGGCGATTGTGGATGAATATCCTCAAAAAAGTTCCCGACTCTTATTTGTGGCTCAGTACTCCTTTTGAGAGTTTAGCCATCACGAATCTTAAGAAAGAGGCAGAGAAGCAGGGCGTATCCCCTGATCGTATTATTTTTGCTGAGCGTATTCAAAATACTGATGAGCATTTAGCACGCATTTCTCTTGCTGATTTATTTTTAGATACATTTCCATACAACGCACATACATCAGCGATTGATAGTCTTTGGGCGGGTGTCCCCATTGTCACTAAAATCGGTAATACTTTTGCCAGCCGTTTAGCTAGTAGTTTGTTAAAATCTATAGGACTGGACGATTTAGTTGTAAAAGATGACATTGAATATGAAATGTTAGCAGTCGACCTAGCCATGCATCATGAAAAACTTAAAATATACCGCGAAAAGCTACGAGTTAATCACAAGACGCACGGGCTCTTTAACATGAAACTATATACTAAGAATTTGGAAAGGGCTATCACCAAGATGTATGATAATTTTTACGCGGGATTGCCTGCAGACCATATCACCATAGAGTAAACAAAATTAACTAAATTATGTCCGACGATCTAGAGCAGTATTTAACAAAAGGAGTCCAGTGTTATGAGGCTGGTAGGCTGGATGAAGCGGAAAAAATATTCAAAGAAGTCATCGCCCAAATTCCTGAGTGTGCGGATGCGTATAATCTACTAGGTATTGTTTACGCTGGGCATAAAAAATTTACCGAGGCTTTAGTTAATTTTAAAGAGGCGGTGCGTCTTAGTCCCAATAATGCAGCCTATAACTCCAATTTAGGCAACGCTCTCCAAGATAACGGTGAGTTAAACGAATCGATGCCGTATTATCTGAGGGCAATTGAGCTTCAGTCCAATTTTACCGATGCTTACTATAATTTAAGTAACTCTTTGAGAAAGCTGCAGAGATTTCCCGAGTCGTTATACTATTTAAATAAGGCAAAAAGTTTAAATTCTAGGTATCTGAAGTGCTATATTAATGCGGCGCTCGTTCACGTTGAGCTGAAGCAGTTTGACCAAGCCATTGTGGAGTTAAACCAAGCGCTAGAAATAGAGCCTAATTCTTTTGATGCACTGAGTAGTCTGGCCGTAGTTTTTTCTTTAAAAAGGGATTATGGTCAATCCATGGAGTATTTTAAGAAAGCCTATGAAACAGGCCGTGCAGACGATAAGTTTTTTATTAACTACGCCGCCGTTTGCGTGGAGTTAAACAAACCCGTGGAGGCCTGTAAGGCATTTATAAAGTCAGCCGAAATAGATCCATCTAAGAATGGGGCACTGGGCCGGGCATTACACCAGAAAATGCTCATCGCTGATTGGTCGGGCATCAAAGAACTTAATGATGAAATCGTGAAGCGTCTTCACCAGAACCAAGACGTAGTCGACCCGTTTGGTTATATGGGCTTTTCGGATTCTGAGACTGATTTACAGTTAGCTGCAGTTATTTATCTCGACAAAAAGTTTCCTACCCCACCTACCGGTTTGCTTTCTCAAAAATATCCCCGTCACAAAAAAATTAAGATTGCTTACGTGAGCGGTGAATTTCGAGAGCATGCTAATGGTTCGCTTATGACTGGACTGATCGAGTGTCACGATAAGGAGAAATTCGAAGTCATCGGACTGGATAATGGACATGGTGATGAAGGCGGCCTGCGCCGTCGCCTTCATGCTGCTTTTGATGAATTCATTGATATCCGCAACATCGGTGATTTCGATTTAGCACAACAACTTCGTGCGAAAGAAGTGGATATATTATTTAATCTCAATGGATTCTTTGGTGCTCACCGCACCGGCATATTTGCTAATCGCGCTGCCCCTATCCAAATCAATTTCTTGGGCTGCCCTGGTACTATGGGGGTAGATTACATGGACTACCTAATCGCTGATCACGTGGTTATTCCTGAAGAGTCTTATCAGTATTATAACGAGAAAATTATTTCATTACCCCATAGTTATCAGATTAATGATTCCAAGCGGCCTGAACTCAAAAGAACGATTACTCGTAAAGACTGCGGACTGCCTGAAGATACCTTCGTCTTTTGTTGTTTTAATAATATTTATAAAATTACTCCTGAAACCTTTCAGCGCTGGATGAAGGTTTTGAAAAGAGTACCCAATAGCGTGATGTGGTTTTATTATAATCACTCTGAAGCTCCAGAGAATCTTAAACGTGAAGCGCAGGCTTTAGGTATTGATGCAAGTCGCCTCATTTTTTCGCCTTATATTAAAATGGCAGAACACATTGAGAGAAATATACTCGCTGATCTATTTTTAGACTCCTTGCCGTATAATGCTCACACCACTGCCTCCGATGCACTTTGGGCGAACGTCCCGGTACTCACTTTACAGGGTAAGTCCTTTGCCGGTCGGGTCGCTGCGAGTTTATTGCACGCTATCGAAATGCCCGAGCTGATTACTTATACTGAACAAGAATTTGAGGATAAGGCGGTCGACTTGGCTACTCATCCAGAAAAACTAACGGCATTAAAAGTAAAGTTATCCAAAAACCGTTTAACGACGCCTCTGTTTGATACGAAACTTTACACTAAGCACTTTGAGTCAGCACTCATTGAGGCCTACGAACGTTATCAGTCTGATTTGCTGCCAACCCACATTCGGGTTAAGCCTTAATAAGGTATGGCACTTCACCTTGTTTTAACTTCAGCCGCAGTCATTCGAGTGACTGGAAGTGATGCAGCGAGTTATCTACAGGGACAGTGTTCAGCCGACCTAACAAAAGCTAATAAAGTTCACGCACTTTGGTTAAATCGTAAAGGACGGGTTCTCGCTCATACTTTGATTATAAAAGAGCCCGATCAGTCATTCTTAATTGTTTGTCCTCATTTACCGGCGGCGGACATCATTGCAGTTATGTCATCGAACCTCATTGCTGATGACGTCACGCTTCTAGATGAGACTACGCAATGGAAGACTGGAATCGTTTGGGGTGAGACCCTGCCGAACTTTGATTCGGGCATTCGTTTTTGGCCCTCAGCTCGTACAAGTTTTGAATCCTGGGAGGTTTTATTTCCTAAAAATATTTCAATACAGGCAACTGAGTCAGATATTGGCTTTATAGAGCATAACCGAATTGAGTCGGGCATCCCTTCCATCCCTGAAGATTGTGGAGTTAATGAATTTCCTCAAGAGTGTGGCTTAGATGATTGGGTGTCATACAACAAAGGATGTTATCTCGGGCAAGAAGTGATGGCTCGGATACAGTCCATGGGTTCGTTACGTCGCATCCTTCGACAGATTTCTGCGACCGAAGCACTACGTGGTGATATCGAATTAAGATCACCCGATAGTGCAAAAATCGTTGGGACGATGAAATCGTTTATGGGTAAGACGGGCCTAGCCCTGGTGTCGATTGATTGTGCTGAAGGTACGACTCTGGATTCAAGTATCGGGCCTGTCCTAGTCGGTCGATTAGCCAAATTACCCAAATCCTCATAAGGTTTATATTTGCGAGTTTTAGGGTTTTTGGTAATTTCATAATCGATGGCTTCCTCGTTTCATTATCAAGAACCGTTTCCAGTTGGTCCCGATAAGACTCAGTATCGGTTGATAACAAAAGATTTTGTCAGTGTTACTGAATTTGAAGGTAAGCCGATTTTAAAAGTTGATCCAGCGGGTCTCACGCTTTTGGCGAATCAGGCTTTTCACGACATCAATTTTTATCTGCGGACGAAGCACCTCGAACAAGTTGCCCATATTTTAAAAGATCCGGAAGCGAGTGATAACGATCGCTCCGTCGCACTGGCGATGTTGCGAAATGCTGAGGTGGCCGCGAAAGGTGTTTTACCCTTTTGCCAAGATACTGGAACGGCTGCCATTACTGCGAAGAAAGGTCAGCAGGTTTGGACGGGAGCAGATGATGCTGAAGCACTTTCCTTAGGAGTTTACCAAGCCTACGTTCAAAATAATTTAAGGTATTCGCAGTTAGCTCCGATCGATTTGTACACTGAAAAAAATACGGGTACTAATTTACCGGCTCAAATCGATATCGCTGCGACTGCCGGCATGAAGTATGATTTATTATTCGTTGCGAAGGGCGGGGGCTCGGCGAACAAGTGTTTGTTATTTCAAGAAACCAAGGCGGTTTTAAATCCGAAGTCTTTACCTTTATTTTTAATAGAAAAAATGAAGGGTCTCGGAACATCGGCTTGTCCACCTTACCATTTGGCTATTGTGGTCGGAGGAACGTCAGCCGAGGCCACGATGAAGACCGTTAAACTGGCTTCTACTCACTACTATGATGAATTACCGACGCAGGGTAATGAGCACGGTCAGGCATTCCGTGATATCGCTCTCGAAGCTGAGTTACTTAAGGCCGCTCATCAATTGGGTATTGGGGCACAGTTTGGCGGCAAGTGGTTTGCGTTAGATGTGAGAGTTATTCGCCTACCTCGTCATGGTGCCTCTTGTCCGATTGGCATGGCGGTTTCTTGCTCAGCTGATCGTAACGCTAAGGCGCGTATTGATAAGGACGGAATTTGGATTGAACAGTTGGAAGAAAATCCAGGGAAATTCATTCCTGACGAATTAAGAAAGCATCAGGACTCATCTAAGGTAGTGTCGATTAATTTGAATCGCCCGATGAAAGAAATTTTAGCGGAACTTTCAAAATATCCAGTAACCACGCGTTTAGCTTTAACGGGCACATTAGTAGTCGCGCGTGATATTGCTCACGCTAAATTACGTGAGCGCCTAGAGCGTGGCGAAGGTCTACCTGAATATTTTAAGAACCATCCCGTTTATTATGCCGGTCCTGCCAAAACTCCCGTGGGTATGCCTTCGGGTTCGTTTGGACCAACTACCGCAGGCCGCATGGATGGCTATGTTGAACTTTTCCAGAAAAACGGCGGCTCGCTCGTCATGATTGCGAAAGGCAATCGCACTCAAATGGTAACCGACTCGTGTAAGAAGTATGGCGGATTTTATTTAGGGTCTATCGGTGGTCCCGCTGCTATTCTGGCTCAGGAAAATATCAAGAAAGTCGAAGTCATTGACTATCCAGAGCTAGGCATGGAAGCCGTATGGAAAATTGAAGTCGTTAACTTCCCGGCATTTATTTTAGTCGACGATAAAGGGGTAGATTTTTTCCAAAATCTCCCAGCGGGTTGCGGAATTTGTACGCCTTAAGTTTCGAGAGATTGACTCAATAAAATTAAGTAATTACCTAGAGGTATGATTACCCCCAGTATTCTACTAGCTTGTTTATTGGCAGCAACTGCACCCACGGCAGAAACTCCCGCAGTAAAGTCCGTTGAACCCGTGGTGGCTAAAGAGGCCGCGAGTAAGACTTCTGAGCCTGCCTCCGAAGACACACCAGCTGCTCTTAAAAAGAAGGTGGTTTATCCAACGACCGTTAAAGTGCAAAAAGACGTCGCCTACTTGGGAGGAACACGAAAAGAAAAAGCAGATATTTATACGCCATTAAATCACGATATCGCTAAGCCATTGCCAGGCATTATTATCATTCACGGTGGTGGTTTTAATGACGGTGATAAAGCACGCGGTCGTGAATTAAATATTTCAGAAAACTTAACTCTCCAAGGCTACGTCTGTATGAGTATTAATTATAAGCTTCGTCGAATGAAGGACCAAGTAACTTGGCCGCAAAGTGTTTATGATACGAAGGCGGCAGTTCGCTACTTACGCAAAGAAGCGAAGAACCTTGGGGTCGATCCTGACAAAATTGGAGCGATTGGCTGTTCGGCCGGTATGAATCTATCCATGATGCTGGCCACCACCGGGCCCGCTGATGGATTCGATGTAGTTAAGGATGAACCCTACCAAGACATTTCACCTAAGATTAATTGTGCCGTTGGTTTCTATGGTGCGGTGGATTTGATGAATTACCATGACATGAAAATGTTTGCGAAGACCCGCGAGGAAGCACCTGAACTCTACAAGCGTGGATCTCCCATCTATTATATTGATGATAAAGATCCGCCCATGTTGCTCGTACATGGTACCGCAGATAAGACGGTACCAATAAGTCAGAGTGAAGCCTTCCTGCGCATTTCTAAGGAAAAAGGAGCTAATTGCGTATTAGAAGTTATCCCAGATGCTCCTCACACTTTTGATTTGCAACCCAAGCAACGCGATTTACGTCCACTCGTCACCGCCTTTTTTGATCAACATTTGAAGGGTAAAACTCTACCGGCTGAAATCAAGTCACCTGAGGCAAAATAAGCTATGAATTATTTCGTCGTATCTCTTTTGGGCATCGTTCTTGGGGTGTCCGCATTAAACGCTGAACAGCAAGTCGAGGTAGCAAAAAAGCCTGGCGAAAAGTTCACGCTACAAAAGACCATCACCTTAGCTGACGTGCCGTCGGTTAAAGTGGACACTGGTTTAGACAAATTTGGCGGAGTCATTGAGCCTAAGCAAAAAGCGACCGGATTTTTCCGCGTTGAAAATATCAAGGGTCGCTGGTGGATTATCGACCCCATAGGCGGCCGCTTTATTCATCGTGGTATGGCTTCGGTGAATACAATTCCCACCGACGGAGCCAGAGAAGAGTTGAGTAAAAAGTTTAAGAATAAAGAAGGCTGGGCCCGAGCCACCGCTACTCAGTTAATAGAAAATGGATTTAATGGCACTGGGTCCTGGTCAGATGACGCCTCATTGGAGTCGGTGGAACCTCGTCTAGTTTCAACAAAGCTCATTTCATTAATGGCTAGTTACGGAAAAACCAAAGGAGCAAAAATGGGTACAGGAAATATGTCTTATCCAGGTGATTGCCCTCCAATATTTGATCCGGAGTTTGTGGAGCACTGTAAAATTGAATGCCTAAAATTAGCTAAAAATAAAAACGACCCATGGCTTCTAGGTTATTTTACGGATAACGAAATGCCCTGGAAATTAAATCTCTTAGACAAATTTATTAAGCTCAGTGATACTGATAATGGACGTAAAGCAGCCGAAGCATGGTTAGTTAAAAATAAAGTGAACAAGGATAAAATTACTGATGAAAATCGTTCGGCTTTTTTAGAATACGCTGCCGACACTTATTTTAAAATCACGACTGCTGCGATCCGCGAGGTCGACCCCAACCACATGATTCTTGGCGCCCGCTATCATTCACCTTCCTACAAGCTGCCAGAAGTTTTGAAGGCTGCAGGTCGTCACTGCGATATCATTTCGATTAATTATTATGGGGCGTGGACTCCGAGTAAAGAGCTCATGGATATGTGGCTAAAGAATGCACAAAAACCTTTTATCATTACAGAGTGGTATGCTAAAGGGGAAGATAGTGGAATGGCTAATACGGGTGGCGCAGGTTGGCTCGTACGCACGCAAAAAGACCGTGGATTGTTTTACCAAAATTTTACTCTTTCCCTTTTAAAGCATCCAGGTTGCGTGGGTTGGCATTGGTTTAAGTATGCCGATAATGATCCTGACGCTAAAGGGGTCGACCCATCGAATTTAGATTCCAATAAGGGAATCGTTACAGCTCGCTATGTAACTTATCCACCTTTGCTGGAAGCCATGCGTGAACTCAATCAGCGTACGTACGGGCTGATTGAAGTGATGAATAAGACCAAATAGTTTATTTATCCCACTCGAGGGCTCCGCGCTTAATTTCATAAGCGAGCCCAAGAACCAGAGTGAAGAGGAAAACAGCTGTGGCAGCGGTGATGGCAATACCAGCCGCTAAAAATTCTCGGTAGACCAGAGCCCAGGGAACGAGGAAGACTACTTCGATATCAAAAAGAATGAAGAGCATCGCGGTCACGTAAAACTTAACGGCGAAACGTGGATGCACTTTCCCTTCGGCGGGCAGACCGCACTCGTAAGCTTTATCTTTAATATAATTTCCTTTCGCGCGCTGACCAAAAATGTGACTCGCTGCTAAAATAATGGCGGGCAACATGAGTCCTAGTCCGGCTTGGATTAAAACCGGAAGGTAGGTTGATAATGTTTGGGCTTCAGCGATGACCATTGCAGATAGATACGAAAAAGCCCTTGGCCAAAGTTGCAAGGGCTTTTGTAAAACACCTAATTATTTGGTGTTTTCGGTGGGTGGACTTAATCTTTTGTTTAGATCGGCTGTGGATGACGGAATTTGCTCCATCAACCAGGAGGGGCAGAGGAACTCGGCTTTTTGACCCACTTGATTGATTTTATTTTGTGAGTCCGAGTGTTGAACTCTGACGAAATATTTAGGCTCTTTGGACTGGGGATCAGTCTCCTTGGCCCAAGTGGTGGTGATAGATCCACCCTCGAATAAATCAAAAATGATGGCACTGGATTGTTTAAATGCCAGTTCGGTGGAAGTAACACCTTTTCCTTGAGCGTCAATGATGCGAAGAGTTGCCAAGTTGAGCACGAAGTTTTCTAACCAAGGATTTTCTTGGTCATTAAACTTTTTATCTTTGTTCGCTCGAGCGAAAATAGTTTTTCCGTCTGTAAATTTAAAGGTCACACTTTTAACCTCTTCGGGTTTAATAGAATATAAAATTGGGTTAATCCAAGCGGAGGGGTCTGCTTCCACGTCCCCGGTAAAATTAGTACGGATAGCGGAGGTTTCCCCTTGTAGTATCATCGCATTACCCAAGGCGTCGTCCGTGATTTTGCCCACTTCTGCTGCAAAAGTTTTCCCGTTTTCACCAGTGATTGAGATAATCGTATCGCTCAAGTTTAGTCGAGCGAGGCGCTTGGGATTACTCGTGAGGAGGCCGAAGTTCTCGGTTTTTTGGAGGGATGAAATAAAAGGGCGGAGGCGATTTTCGATATCCACGGGTAGATCAAAACGTTCTTTAATTACCCAATCACCATTGAGCTGTTCGATGGTCGATTTTTTTCCGCCGCTCTTAATAACAAGGCGGGCTGGGCGATTAAGAATCTCGTTATCGATTAAGGGTTTAGTGACAGGTTTAACTTCGTCGCTCGATTTATTAAAATTTAAGACAACGAGGGTAATCAGTCCAAGTACTAGTGTGCCCACTAAGAGTGTTTTATTTCGCATAGAGATTAAGCGCTTTTACGACGTCGATAGAGTGTGTAAAGTAGACCAAAAAGCGCCGCGATGGCAGGTCCGATGAGCAGATTGATAATTTGGAGTCTGCGACCGAGGGAGTTGACGTCTTCGTTTAAGCCTCGTCGAATAATTCTCCGTTCTTCAGACAATTTTTCTATCTCTGTTTGGAATCGTTCGAGTTCTTTTTGTAATTCGGGTGTAATGACCAGCCCTTTGGATAGATCACCGCCCGAACGTTTTGATATTTCAGTAATCTTCGTATTTGCCGCCTCAATACTTTTCTCAATCTGATCGAGTTTCGATTGGTATTTAATTTGGGCTTCGCGTTCTAAATTATTAACAACTTTAAAGGGGCGAAGGGATGTGCCCTTAGCACGCAGGCTCACTAAGTCGTTACTGCCACCCAAGCTTTCGAGTGCACTCACCACAAACTTGAGATTATCATTAATTTCTTCAGCGACGATTTGCCCGTTCATTTGTTTTTGTCGGACCGTAAACGGATCCAAAAGAAAATCTGAGTCGGCAACGACGAGTAATTTTCCAGGTTTGGCTGATTCTTTAAGGTGAACAGTCTTAGGGGGTGCTACGGGCTTTTTGTTATCGCTCGGTGCACCTAAGGGGAATGCGGATGGGAAGTTTCCAGTAAACAGTGCGGCTAAAATTTTCGCTTCTTTATTTACGGCGAAACTAGCAGTAGTTTTTTCAAATGGTCCGGCATTAGCGATACTGGTAGCGACGGAACCTGAGGTGGCATTCTTGAGTGTAATCAGGGGTTCCATCTTGAGGCGTTTTTCCGCCCCGGAAATTAAGCTGATTTTGCCAGCTTCCATGAAAGAAATTTCGCGCAAGGAGGATACCAGCATTGAATCGTTGGCAAAAGAATCTGAGGTGACCGAGAAGGCAGCGGGATATTGGATGGGTTGTCCGCGTGAACCGCGAATCGCTAAGGAATGTTCCGCATCACCTGTCAGTGTGTCGATGTCTACCTGAACTCCCCAAGCTTTGAGCATAGCGGGATCGCTCGCTGCGCCCATGGCCAGCATTGGAGAAACCTGAAAGGGCATACCGCCTTGTTGGTATTTTTGAAAACGTGAGAGTGGGTCGACGGCGGCGAAGACGGAGCCCCCGTTGAGAAGAAATTGATCAACCGAGTACGCAAGTTTGTCGGAGAGATTATGTGGATGAATTAAAAGAACCACACTGGTGTCTTTTGGTAATTCTTCTGATTGATTACTTAATGCGGTGACTTCGTAGGTTTGGCTTAATTCGGAAATCAGGACATCGGCTGGGCCTGGCTCTTGCTGTCCACCTTGGGGAAGTCCGGTGGTGATGGCTAAAGTGCTAATCAGCGCGAGCTTGGGTCGATCTAAACGCATCGCCGAAGTAATTAATTTTGAGAGATCATATTCCAGGAATTTTTCGCGACTCGGATCAAAAATATTAATTACCTTAATCGTGTCGGCCTGTTGAGCGGTGAGGCCTAAGTACGCCGTGCCATTGAGTGCACCCATGCCACTCAAGGCATAACGCTGGGCACGTTGTTCTTCTTTGGTGTCGGGCTTGGGGTCAGTTAACACTAACTTAATTTTTCCCTTAGAGGCGGCAACGTATTCGCGAAGAAGAACTTCGATGCGACGAGAGTAACTCTCGAGGTAGGGGCGTAATTTAACATCGGAGCGACTGGCGTAGAGTTCGAGCGTGATGGGCTCTTCGATTTTATTAATAATTTTAAGTGAACCTTCTGAGAGCGTGAAGGTTCGATCTTCGGTGAGGTCAGCACGGGGACTGAGGGTGCTGACGAGAAGATTAACAAAGATGGCAGCGGCGATTACCGCAAAAATAGCCAAGAAGGTTTGGAGGCGTGACATGTTAAATTAGCGACGTTCGATGATGATGGTGCTTAAGCCTAATCCACCGAAGGACAGGGTTAAGAAATAAGCAACGGGTCTTAAATCAATGAGACCGAGGGTGAATGGTTCGAGGTTACGCCAGAGTCCGAGGCGACGAACTTCCTCGATAATAGTGCGTGAAAATAATCCACCAATAAATTCGTCGAACACACCATAGCCGATGAGGACGAGAAGGAAGCAGGCCAAGAATCCAGTAACGAAGGCGATGACTTGATTGCGGGTGAGTGCTGAAGCAATCGATGCGATACCAAGGCAGGCACCGGCACAAAGTAGTGAGCCAAGATAACCTGAAACGATTACGCCCACATCGGGGTCGCCGAGATAACCAATCGTAAATGCAATCGGTAGGGTAATAAAAAGTGCAGTCGCTAGGAAAAGCCACGCGGCTAAGAATTTTCCAACCGCTACTTGCCAAACGGAAATAGGCCAGGTGAGTAGAAGTTCGATGGTTCCTTGGCGACGCTCTTCAGCCCAGAGTCTCGCGCCTGCAGCGGGAGCGAGAAAGGCCCAGAGCCATGGATGATAGAGGAAGAATCGATCGAGATTAGCGACGCCCGCTTCGTAAATATTGCCAACAAAGAAGGCTAAAGAAATCGCGAAAGCATTGAAGACGGCTAGGAATACGTAGGCTAGGGGCGTGCGAAAATAGCCAGCGAACTCGCGATTAAAAATTGCCCAGACAGCTGACGGTGCACTGGGGGTGGACGGAGAGGATTCAGAAGACATAAATTTATGCAGTGAGTTTGCGGAAGACTTCATTTAAGTCGGCTCCGCGTTGGAGAAATTTTTCTTTAGATTCATCACAACGCACTTCGCCGTGGGCGATGACAATGACGCGAGTGCAGAGCTCATCGATTTCTTCGAGAATGTGAGTGGAGACGATGACGGCTTTACGTGAAGCCATTTCTTTGAGGATGCGGCGTACTTCAAATTTTTGATTTGGGTCGAGTCCATCCGTCGGTTCATCTAAAATTAATACTTCAGGGTCGTGAATGACTGCTTGGGCGAAACCGAGGCGCATACGATAGCCTTTGGAAAGTGTATCGACTGTTTGATGAGCGACTTCATTTAATCGGCAGAGCTCGAGGGTTTTCTTAACTCGTTCTGATGGATTGGGGAGATTGCGGAGATCGGCTGCGAAACGTAAAAATTCTCTGACGGTCATTTCGCTATAAGCTGGAGCACCTTCCGGCGAATAGCCCAAGTGCGTTTTTGCTTCGATGGGATGAGCTGAAACATCAAAGCCAGCGACGATGGCTGCGCCGTGATCGGCTCGCAGATGTCCGGCGATTAATTTCATCGTGGTCGATTTTCCGGCGCCATTGGGCCCGAGAAAGCCGACGACCTCACCACGTTCTACGGAAAAAGAAATACCGCGGACAGCGTGAATCGATCCGTAAGATTTTTTTAAATTTTTAACTTCGATGAGTGTCATAAATTAGCGGATTTGTGGAGTGCCTTGGGCAGCTAAGCGAATGCCAGATTTCTGAAATCTCTCGGAAATTTGAATCATCAGCTTTTCATTGAAGTCCATTTGCTTGGTAAGGTTTGGTTTATACCAATACATAAATCTAATATTAATCGACCATTCCCCAAATTCCATGACGTGAACGAGGGGAGGTAGGCGACGATCGAATTCATCGTGTTTGGCTAAAAGCTCGCGGATAATTTCGACGGCTTCTTTAACTTTTTCGGCGGGTGTATTCATTTCTAAATGCACCAAGTCTTGGGCGCGAATGTAGTCACGGCGGGTGATGTTTACGATGGAGCGACTGGCTAAATCGCCATTCGGAATAGCCACACGTTGACCATCGAGGAGGACGATGACGGTGGAGCGAAGTCCCAGCGACTCGACTTTGCCTTCGTGCGTTCCGATATTAATATTATCACCCAGGGTGAAAGGTTGATCGATGATAAGCATGACGGCACCGAAGATATTTTTGATGGTATCTTGCGCGGCGAAACCCACCGCAACAGCTCCCGTCGCTAGTAAAGCGAGGACGGACTTCGCCGCTTCCGCGTCGATAATAGAAACCGCTTTTACCGTACCTACTAAAACCACCGCCACCCGAATGACGGTGCTGAGCATAGGAACGAGAACATCGTCCAATTTATTATCAGTTTTATCGGCAAATTTTTGAGCCCAGGCGATGGGAACGAGGACCATGTGATAGACCGTGGTTGTGTGGGCGACCGACAATAAGAGACTTATCCCGATTTTAAAATATTCCTGTTTGCTGACGGAAATATGCACCATGTTATGATCGACTAAAAGCCAGACGGTATAGGCAGGTAGGAGGACTTGAAGGCTTTTACCGGCGGCGGTGATGATTGCCTTGGCAATTGGGCTGCGGGTTAATTTGTTACCCAACCAGCCGAGGATTTTTTTCACAGCCCAGCCGGAGATAAAGGCCAGGGCAATCAATACTGCCGGATTGAATAGTATATCCTCTAAATTGGCTAAGGCGGCAGTGTTTGTGGGCGTCGGTAACGGATTCATGGTGAACGTGGATAGGGTAATCGGACTAAAACAGGTATGCTTATATTTTCAAGCGTCACTAATCTCCCAATCCGCTTGAAGATTTGCCCGCCTCTTGCCACTCTTCGGGCAAGGAATGACTGATACAGCTGATAAAAAGCCCGCCAAGCCGGTGGTTCTAACCTGTGCCCAGCCCACTGGGAGGCTTCATCTGGGTAATTATTTAGGCGCCGTACTCAACTGGGGCCGCATGCAGGACGACTACGAATGCTTCTTTGGAATCGTCGATCAGCACGCCATTACGGTGCGCCAGGTCCCTGCTGAGTTGAGAGATAATACATATTCTTGTTTAGCTCAGTACATTGCGTGCGGACTCGATCCTACCAAAAGTCATTTATTCGCGCAATCGCATGTCATCGGGCATACCGAGCTCGCTTGGATTTTAGGATGTCTCTGTCCGCTCGGTCAATTAGAGCGTATGACTCAGTTTAAAGACAAAGCCCGTAAGCATGAGTCGGTTGACGCAGGGTTGCTTTTTTATCCCGTTCTCATGGCGGCAGATATTTTACTTTATAATGCGGAATTAGTTCCCGTGGGTGATGATCAGAAGCAACATTTAGAGTTAGCTCGCGATTTGGCGGAAAAATTTAACCATCGTTACTCGGAAACCTTTAAAATTCCCGAACCTTTTATTTCGAAAGTAGGCTCACGCATTATGTCGCTGCAAGATCCCTCGGCGAAGATGTCGAAGTCGGATCCCAATCAATCGTCGACTGTTTATATTACCGACTCGGCTGATGAAATCAGAAAAAAGATTATGTCTTCGGTCACTGATTCGGGTAGCGAAGTAAAATTTGCCGAAGATAAGCCAGGGGTTTCTAATCTCTTAACGATTCTTTCCGCTTGTACGGGTGAATCTATTTCTGTGTTAGAAAATAAATTTGTCGCTAAAGGTTATGGCGATTTCAAGAAGGCCGTTGCTGACGCCGTAGTCACTACTTTAAATCCGGTACGTACGCGTTATGAAACGCTGATTAAAGACCGTGCGGAATTAGATAAAATCTTTAAAATGGGTGCAGAACAGGCCCAAAGTCGCGCTTTTAAGGTTCTCTCAAAAGTTAACCGTAAAGTGGGTTTTGTTGAGAGACCCCGATAAATTTACCCCACAAACTACCTATGAAGAACCGCGAAATCGAAAAAATACTCCAAGAGAAATGGTTTCTAGTCGCCGCAGATTTTCTGGCGGTACTCGCCATTTTATTTATTTATTCCGACGCTCCGAAGCGAGATGGCTGGGATGCTTTTTTTGCCGGCGCGGGCATTTTAATTGCTTCGTTGATTGTCGTTATCCCGGTGATGTCGGAGGGTGGTGATAAAAAAGATAGAATGGCGGAGCAGGCTCGCTTGCGGGCCGCACTGAAAGAAGAGCTCGATCGTCAACGCGATGAATTTAGATCAGCCATGGAAGTTATTTCCCGTCGTCTCACCGAAGTAGAGCAAAATAGTCGCTCCGCCAGTGAGGCGATTGCCCAAAGAGCGTCGACGGAAATTAACCAAATCAAATCAGCTTTCGCTATTTTAGAGAATAAAGTTAAGTCGGTGGAAAAAGATATGAGTTCGGCTGCTTCTGCGGCGAAGAAAGAAGACATCGATGATTTAAATGAAAAAGTAAGTTCGCTCACGAATACACTCCGCGGCGTGGTGGCGGATACGGAGGAAGTAGCTGATGACTTTAAGAAAGTGCGCGATGAAATTAAAAAGGTCGGTCAACAAATAGATAAAACGGGCGACCGCATCGACGATTTACAATCTCAGGTGAAATCGATTCAGGAAAACCCCTCTAAGGCCTCCGCTCCTAGTCCAGCTTCCGTTCAGGAAGAAGAGTCGGAGGCCGAAGCGGTTATTTCTGATGATGAAGAAGACGTAGATGATGAAGAAGTTGAGGAGACTGAAGAAGAAGTGGAAGAGGTGGAAATCGAAGAAGTTGCTAAAGCCGAAGCCGAACCCGTTGAAGAAAAGGCTGAGCCTGCTGCATCATCTGCCCACGGCACCGCACTGACTATCAACCTCATGATTGGTATTGGAAATAAGCCTTATGTGCGTGGTACGGGTCCTGGTTTAAGTATGGAAAAAGGTATTCCGATGACATTTTTAGGAATCGGTCGTTGGCAGTGGATTTCTCCAGATCCTGAAGCACCGGCGACCATTGAGGTTTGGAAAAATGATCAAACACTTTTGGGTGAGCCTCTGCATCTTTCAGGCGGCGAGCCAGTTGAAGTGAATGAAGATCATTTTGCGGGATCTTAATGTATGTTGAGTCTGTTGGCTGCTTGTATTCTTTTAACGACTCCGCCTTCGACTCCGGAAGTTCCTGCTGCTGAGCCTCATCTCTACATTAACGAGACTTCATTGGGAGTGGTTTTGGGATATAATTTAAACGAAATCAGTTTTGTCGCTTCGCATTGCGAGGCCATCAACCGCTATATGGAGCAGGTATTATTCATGCCAGCTTTGCCTCCGCCGAAGGCTCGTATTGAATTAGTAGAAACCCAAAACGCACTTCCTGTTTCAGTACGAAATATGAGTGGAGAAATTCTCACGCAAATTAATGTTAATACTAAAGAAGATATTACTGGCCAAGTCGCCGAGGCCGCCGCGTGTACTTGGTTAGCACGTGCAGCTTTGGCGGGAGGGCGACCTTACGACAAGAGTCCGATTTGGTTACGCCAAGCTTTGAAGTCCGAAATCATTGGGTTATTGCGACCAGCGATGGTGGATTGGTGGTATCGCCAAGGCCGCACAAATACCCCGTCATCATTAGAGAAAATTATAAAAGGACAGGCTACCGATATAGAATCTTTTTTATTTTGGCGCGCCGTCCGAAATGAAATGGGTTCGAGTTCTGAACAGATTAAAGTTTTAATTAACAGTGCGCAGGGTGAAGATATTTTGAAATTAGTAGTTAAGAATAAATCACTCGATGAAAACTGGTGGTTAACGGCACGGGCTAATTTATTATTAAATCGTGCACCCGTGAGTTTGGGCATGCGTGAATCAGCTGAGACGCTCGATGATTTATCGCGATTCGTTTTCGATTTTGGCCAGGGCGATGTCGTTTTAACTGGCCCCATGGCGGTGAAAAATCGAGACGCGCAAGGGGTGCAATTAGAAATGAAGTCCCGGCTTGTCGCTTTGCGTCGAGAGGTTTTACGTCAAAATCCTGTTTATCATAATGCTTGGCGAACGCTGGGTACGTGGTTGGAAAATTTTTCTACCGCCAAGCCTGACGAATTGGATCAGCAGTGGGAAGAGTTCTTGAAAGAGCGCGGTGCGGCCAACGAATTAAGAAAGGAAATCGAGGCGGCGCTATCGTCTGGCCTATCCAAAAAAGAAGGCCAGCAGTAAGCTGGCCTAATTACGACGAGAGAGTTTTTAATTAGTTGTTCTTCTGTGATTCTGTTTTTTGCAGAACTTGGTCGGCGAGCGTGACTCGGAAGAGTGAGAGGGCTAACCAGAATACGCCCGAAAGGCAGGCTGAGGCATAGGCTCCGCCGAGTAATACTGCGAATTCGCCGGATTCGACCCAGGGCACGTGTTTCTTAAGCACGTCCGTCATGGCGACGAAGAAAATGAGCGTCAGGGTGATATCGATGATTGCCCCTTGTTTGGTGACTAGCTTTGGCTTCGAGTTATCCATGGATTCAACATTGGTGGCTTTATCTCTAAGTCTGTCAATACTACCCGATTTTCACCTTTTATATTCGATGCCGTGTGGTCATTTTTTCGCATCTACCCCTTGCCAATATGTGTATCTCCATCATTCTGCCCGCCCGGTGGGGTATTGCCACCCGCTAATTAACACTCAATAAACTTTATCAATTATGGCCGTAGAGCTCAAGGACACCCTGAATTTGCCTGTGACCGACTTCCCGATGCGGGCAGGTTTGGCTGAGCGCGAGCCCGTGCGAATTGCTCACTGGGATCGTCTTAAATTATACGAAAAAATTCAGAAGCGTGCCGCAGGTAAGCCGGCGTTTGTTCTGCACGACGGTCCGCCGTTCACCAATGGTGACGTCCATATCGGAACCGCCCTTAACAAACTTTTAAAAGATTCTATTCTGCGTTTCAAATCGATGAAAGGTTTGCGCACGCCGTATGTACCTGGGTGGGATTGTCATGGTTTGCCGATTGAACATAAAGTAATGAAGGAACTGCAGGCGAAGAAACAATCATTAGAGCCTTTAGGTATTCGTAAAGCGTGTGCGGAATTTTCAGCGAGCTACATCGAAAAACAACGCGGACAATTTCGTCGTTTAGGTGTTCTGGCTGATTGGAAATCGGAATATCGTACGATGGATCCCGTTTATGAATCTGAAATTCTAAAAGGATTCTCTAATTTCGTTGAGCAAGGTTTAGTGTATCGTTCGAAGAAACCCGTTTACTGGTCGATTCCTTGTCAGACAGCTTTAGCGGAAGCGGAAATCGAATACATCACCAAACGTTCTCACTCTATTTGGGTAGCGTTCCCTGTTGCTCAACCTGAGAGCAAAGGACTTAAGCCTGCTCATCCTCTGTCGGTGGTGATTTGGACAACGACACCTTGGACGTTGCCAGCCAATCTCGCCATCGCGGTTCACCCAGAGTTTGATTACGTTGAAGTGATCCACGGAGAAAAATCCTATCTCGTAGCCACTGCTCGTCGTGATGCTTTTGTTTCTGAATGTGGATTAGAAGGCGCCGTCGACGGATTTAAAGTTAAAGGGAAAACTCTCGAAGGCCTGTTGCCTCGTCACCCCTTTATTGAGCGCGACGCTCCCATCGTTTTAGCAGACTACGTAACTACTGATGCAGGTTCGGGCTGTGTTCACACGGCACCGGGACACGGCTTAGAAGATTTTCAAACCGGAAATAAATACGGTCTCGAACCTTATTGTCCAGTTCGTGACGATGGTACTTACGCCGATGATGGACGTGTGCCGCAAGAATTAGTGGGGGTTACTGTTTTAGAAACCGATGGAAAAAATCCGGCTAACATTGCCGTGCTCACAATTTTAAAGGCGAAGGGCGCTCTCATCAAATCATCCACGTTTGAGCATCAATACCCTCATTGTTGGCGTTCGAAATCGCCGGTGGTTTTCCGCGCACTTGATCAATGGTTCGTTGGTTTGGATCGCGGTGGCCTTCGTGCTAAAGCCTTAGCCTCTGTCGGTCAGGTGAAATGGATTCCAGCGAGCGGAGAGAATCGTATTCGTGCCGCACTCGAAGGACGTCCCGATTGGTGTATCTCTCGTCAACGTGCTTGGGGCGTTCCCATTCCTTCATTTTATTCACCCTCAACGGGAGACTCTTATTTAGATGCTGGTGTGGTTCGTCACGTCGCAGCCCAAGTTGCGAAGCAGGGTGGAGATTGGTGGTGGGCGACGGACGTGAGCGAAGTTCTTAACGGCGCACCTGTGCCCAAAGATTGGCCAAAGGATTTAAAGAAGGGTAGTGATACTCTAGATGTGTGGATTGATTCTGGTTCCAGTCACTTAGCTGTCTGTGCAATCCATCCAGACTTACACTGGCCCGCTGATTTATATTTAGAAGGATCCGATCAACACCGTGGTTGGTTCCAATCATCACTTTGGACCGCGATTGCGGTTAAGGGTGCACCGCCTTATCGTTCGGTACTCACACACGGATTCGTGGTGAATGAGAAACGTCAGAAAATTTCTAAGTCGGATAATTCAGGCAAACCACAAACGGCGGATGACTATGTTAAAAAATACGGTGCCGATATTGTTCGTTTGTGGGTTGCTTCAGAAAATTATCAAAGCGACATCCCAATTTCGGATGCAATCTTCGAGACGATTTCGAATCAGTATCGCGGCATGCGTAACTCGCTCCGTTATCAATTAGGAAACTTGCACGACTTTAATCCAAGTACCGACACCGTACCGACCGCAAAGTTATCTCTGATTGATCGCTGGGTCTTAGTGGAGACTGCAAAATTAGTTCGTGAAGTCTCCGATGCCTGTGAGCGTTACGAGTTCCATCGTGCGGCGGCTGCGATTGCAGCATTTACGACCGGAATATTATCCGCGACGTATCACAATATTGTTAAGGATCGTTTATATACCATGGCGGTGAATCATCCGCTGCGTCGTTCCACGCAGACGGCGATTTATCAAGTTCTCCAAGTGTACTTAAAACTCATTGCTCCCTTCGTACCCTTTACGGCGGATGAAGCTTGGTCACATCTTCATCACAAAACCGAGTACAATGATGACACCGCAGTGCACTTACAGGATTGGCCAGTCGTAGAAAGCGAGTGGGAAGACGCGACGGGTCTGGAGGCTCATGCAGCCTTTATCGCCATCCAAAATTTAGCCGCTCAGGTAAATATTCCTCTCGAGAAGTTACGTCAGGAGAAAAAAATTGGACAATCACTTGAGGCTGCCGTGGATGTTTCGGCCGATCCTCAGAATAAGGATTTCGCCTTATTAAGCCGTTATTCTGAACTTTTAAGCGAGTTTTGGATAGTTTCAGCGGTGACTCTGACTCCGACCGTTGGGGCTGACTTGACA
>Ga0209088_10000161_pt1 | contig 49328 bp, 99 predicted proteins | sample S_140625_EF_Meta_FD_187324 | JGI IMG/M metagenome (GOLD analysis project Ga0209088, IMG submission 187324) | Freshwater microbial communities from Lake Simoncouche, Canada to study carbon cycling - S_140625_EF_MetaG (SPAdes) (version 2) | ecosystem: Environmental > Aquatic > Freshwater > Lake ... | reverse complement strand
AGACCGTGAACGACCTGCTGGCATACATCGAAGCCGACCTGACGAAGTTTGAGGTCGCCGCGAGCGAGGCGACCGTCTGGGAATCCCCCTGCGGCGACGCCAAGGTGCCCCTCTACCGCGTGTGGGTGCGTCTCCAGCCCCGCGGTGGCCCCGGCGTCCTCGACGCCGTGAAGGCCATGCTCGACGGCGCCGCGGCCTCCATGGCCCGCAAGGCCCGCAAGCCGCACCGCCTTCGGGCCGGCGGCGCCTGGCAGGTGCTGGTCGTGGCCGACGTCCACCTCGCCAAACTGGCATGGACGCCCTCGACCGGCGAGGCCGACTACGACCTGAACATCGCAACGAGACTTTTGGGCGACACGTCCCAAGAACTCGTTGCCAGCGGCGACACGTTGTTCCGCCCGGCCCGTCGAACGGTGGCCTTCTGCGGAGACCTGTTCCATTTTGACACGCCGCGCGGCACGACCAGCAGCGGCAACACCTACCTCGACCGCGACAGCCGCATCCAGAAGATGCTCGACACCGGGACCGACGCCCTGCTCGACATCGTGGCCCACTCGGCCGAGACGTGTCAGACCGACGTCGTCCTTGTGGCCGGCAACCACGACGAGGCTCTGTCGTGGGCGTTTCACAAGATGCTCTGCCTCCAGTTCGCGAAGGACGAGCGGGTGACGATCGCCAAAAGCTATACGTCCCGCACCTACGCCCATCACGGCGGAACGCTGCTCGGCTTTGCCCACGGCGACAAGGCCAAGAAGCGGCTGCCGCAACTGATGGCCTTGGAGCGGCCGGCATTGTGGGCACAGTGCCCCTACCGCGAGTTCCACACGGGGCACTTTCACTCTCAGGCCGCCGAGTGGCAGCGGCCCATCGAGACAATTGACTCGGTGCTGGTCCGGCAGGCACCGGCGTTGTGCCCAGCGGACGAATGGCATTCCAGCCACGGCTTCGTGGGGAGCCGCCGGGCTATGGAGACGTTTTTCTACAGTCACAGAGGCGGCCTCGACGGGATGCTCGTCGCCGGGCCGGAAAGGGAGGACAAGTGAGCGAACTCAGGCTTTTGCGGAGGGCAGTTGATTTCGGGATGCGGGATTCGGACGACCCACGCACCAGGGTCGGGGCCGCCGTCCAGTTCTCTGCCGAACCGCGGGACGTGTGCTTCGGCTCCAACCGCTTTCCGCAGGGCGTCGGGGCAAACGACGCCAGGAAGTCCCCGGAGCACAAGGCCCGCTACATCGAACACGCGGAGCGAGACGTCCTATTCACCTGCGCGAGGTATGGCTTCAAGACCAAGGGCGCCGTCATGTACGCCCCTTGGTTTGCCTGCTGCCACTGTGCCAGAGCGATCATCGGCGCAGGGATCAAAGAGGTCGTTGGCCTGCGGAAACTTCAGCACATGACGCCGGCGAGGTGGTCGGCCGAGATCGCCGCGGCCCACCAGATGCTTGAGGAGGCCGGCGTCGAAATGTGGTGGGTCGCAGCAGACTTGGGGACGAAAATGCTGTTCGACGGCAAGGAGATCGAGGTATGAACGGGCTCATTGTGGTCGGCATTACCGGGGCGGCCGGGGCCGGCAAGGGGACGGTCGCGTCGATGCTCGGATGGCATGAGATTTCTCTGGCCGACCCGGTCTACGGCATGATCGCCAATATGACGAGCTGCTCGGTCGAGCAACTCAAGGACCGAGAGTTCAAGGAGCAGGTGATCCCTTGGCTGGGGAAGTCGCCTCGCCAACTTCTCCAGACTCTCGGGACTGACTGGGGGCGGGCGATGGTGTCGAAGGACGTCTGGCTGAAGATTGCGGCCCATCGTATTCGGTTCGCCAGAGTGGCCGAAGGGCGAGCCTGCATCGTCGTCCCCGACGTCCGGTTTGACGACGAGGCCGAGATGATCCGAGAGGATTTCGGCGGGGTCATCTGGGAAGTCACTCGCCCCGGTTCGGCAACCTGCGTCGCTCACGTCAGCGAGGCCGGCATCAGCCGCCGTCTGATCGACCGAACCCTCGTCAACGGGGGCACTTTGGACGAGTTTCGCGAGGTCGTACAAGCCGCCGCTGCCTCCCTCACGAATGCTACAATGAAAGATATCACGCGGGGGAGCGAAAGTGACAGACGAATCCAAGGCTGCGCTGACTGACTCCCTGCTCAAGTTCGGGACGCAGCTTGGCGTCCCCGTGCTGATCCTCGCGGCTTTCCTGTGGATGGCGAGGGAGGCCGGGTTCGCGATGTATTCGGGGGCCGTCATTCCGATCGTCGAGGCCCACACGAAGTTCCTTGAGTCGACGGAGTCGACGCTCAGGGAAATCGGCTCGACGCAGAAGCAGCAGGCCGAGACGATGCAAGAAATCGTCGTCGGCCAGCGCGAAATCGCAACCATGATCGAGGCGCGCAAGGGGGACAACTGATGGCAACGGCATCCGACGCCCCCGACGTCCTCAATCTCTCCTGGCGGCGTGGCGACGAGTTCGGCAAGAGCATCGTCTACACCGAAGACCTCACCGGCTCCACCGCCTACACAACGATCTACAGCCTCCGCACTGGGGCTGCCGTCACGACCATGACGACGATCGTCACCGCCGGCGTCACGGCCTCAAGTGTCGCGATCGCCCTGTCTGAAACCCCGTCGGCCGCACTACTCCTTGGCACTTACGGGTGGCGGCAGGTGGTCATCGCCGCGGGTAACGTCCAGCGGACTCGGATTGATGGCCGGATCGAGGTGACGCCGTGAACATCAGCGTCACGAACACCAAGTCGCCGATCACGGTCGTGGACGACAAGGTCACGATCAAGGTTTCCAGCGGCATTGGCCCCCAGGGGCCTGCGGGAAGCGGCGGGAGCGGCGGCGGGGCCATCGCATCAATCAACGGCCAGACCGGGACGATCACGATTGCCTACGCTGGCGGCGTGACGGCCACCGGCGGGACGATCACGCTTGGGTACGTTGCACCGCCAGTGACGAGCGTGGCGGGACGCACGGGCGCCGTGACGATCGCCGCCGCAGACGTGTCGGGGCTCTCGGCCGCCGCGTCCGCAGCGGCGCCGGTGCAGTCAGTTGCCGGCAGGACCGGGGCGGTCACGCTCACAACCGCCGACGTCTCTGGGTACTCGGCACCGCCTGTGACGAGCGTGGCGGGACGCACGGGGGCGGTGACGCTTTCGGCTGCCGACGTCTCGGATTTCGCAACTCAGGCCGCCAAGTACGGGCCTGTGTCGAGCGTTGCGGGAAGGACCGGGGCGGTCACGCTCACAACCGCCGACGTCTCTGGGTACTCGGCGCCGCCAGTGACGAGCGTGGCGGGACGCACGGGCGCCGTGACGATCGCCGCCGCAGACGTGTCGGGGCTCTCGGCCGCCGCGTCCGCAGCGGCGCCGGTGCAGTCAGTTGCCGGCAGGACCGGGGCGATCACTCTCACGACCGCCGACGTCTCGGGCTACGTCGCCCCTGCCGTTACGAGCGTGGCGGGTCGCACGGGGGCGGTGACGCTTTCGACCAGCGACGTCTCTGGGTACGCGGCACCGCCGGTGACAAGCGTGGCTGGGCGCACGGGCGCCGTGACGATTGCTGCCGCCGACGTGTCGGGGCTCTCGGCTGCCGCTGCCGCCGCGGCCCCGGTGCAATCGGTTGCCGGCCGCACAGGCGCCGTCACGATCTCGACCTCGGACGTGTCCGGCTACACGGCCCCCGCGGTCACATCGGTGGCGGGACGCACTGGCGCGGTGACGCTGACAACCGCCGACATCTCCGGCTACACAGCTCCGGCAGTCACCAGCGTGGCTGGAAGGACTGGCGCCGTGACGATTGCCGCCGCTGATGTCAGCGGGCTCGCCGCCGTTGCCACCAGCGGCGCGTATACCGACCTATCAGGCAAGCCGACAATTCCGACGATCACCTACGGCACCGCCTCCGCGACCGGCGGCAATGACGGCGATTTTTACGTTAAGTACGTCTGACGGGGTCGCGTGCATGGCCCATTTTGCATTGCTTGACGGCGATAACATCGTGACGACTGTAATAGTCATGCGCGACGATTTTGACGGCGACGAAGAATCTGTCTCTCGGTTTTTCAATGCCATATGTCGGCAAACCTCCTACAACACGCGCGGAGGCGTGTACTACGATCCGTCTACAGGATTGCCGTCCGCACGCAAGGAACCGATGCGAAAAAACTACGCTGGCATCGGGTGGATATTTGACGCGAACCGCAACGCTTTTATTCCGCCTCGCCCTCCTGGGCCGTGCGCGCTGAACGAAGTCACCGGCCAGTGGGACATGGCCGAGCCAGCGACTAACGATAAGAGTGTGACCTGATGGCACAAGTCGAATATCTAATCATTGCCGGTGGCGGCGCTGGTGGGTCGTGGGCGAGCAATACCGGCGGTGGCGGCGGTGCTGGCGGGTATCGATCTTCAGTGGCCGGTGAATCGTCAGGAGGTGGCGCGTCTGCGGAAACACCGGCAACAGTCACGACTGGTGCTTACTCGATTGTCGTCGGCGCTGGCGGCGCTCCATACACCAACAACTTAGGCTCTTTCCCCGGTGGTCAAGGAAACGCATCGTCTGCGTTCGGCGTTTCGGCTGTCGGCGGTGGTGGCGGTGGCGGCAATTTTACGACCGCGGCCAACCCAACGTCAGGGGGTAGCGGTGGTGGCAACGGCTCAAACCTTTCGGCCGCAGCGGGGACATCGTCGCAAGGATTCGGCGGCGGCACCGGAATAGCAAGCGGCTACGGCGGTGGTGGCGGCGGTGGTGCTGGCAGCGTCGGCGGCGCGGCATCGGGATCTGGCAATTCTGGGCTCGCTGGCAACGGCGGGTCGGGTGTTACATCGTCAATCACAGGTACTGCCGTTGCTCGCGCCGGTGGCGGTGGTGGTGGTGACTACTCTACTCCGTCTGGAGGTGGTACTGCGACGGCTGGCGGTGGTGCTGGTGGTGTCGGCGGAGCTGGAACAGCAGGAACGGTCAACACCGGCGGCGGTGGTGGCGGCGGTGGAAATCTAGGGCTCGGCGGTGCGGGCGGCTCGGGCATCGTCATCATCCGGTACAAGACCGACGGCAGCGACGGGGTTTCGACCAGCTCGACAGGCGGCACGGTCACGACCAGCGGCGCGTACACGATTCACACTTTTACCGCCAGCGGCACGTTTACAGTCGTGCTGTTTTCCGGTTCAACTGCCTCACAGATTTACGTGAAAGTTTCGGGCGTGTGGAAACTTGGAACGCTGTTTGTGAAAATTGCAGGGGTTTGGAAAGAGGCCGTTGTGTCTGTCAAAGCAGGCGGGGTGTGGAAATGATATTTGGCCTGTTTAAAAAGCCCGATCCCGGTGTCGTCGCCGCGGGCGTGCCGCGGTCGAGCAAGTGGCCGCCGTTTCTCAAGGCGTTCCTGCGCGGCAAGGTGTGCATCGCCTGCGGCCAGCGGGAAGGGCTTACGGGCCACCATGTGGTGCCTTACCACGAAGACCCGTCCAGGGAGCTTGACCCGACGAACGTTGAGCCGATGTGTGCGGATCGCTGCCATCTCGTCCACGGACACTTCAACGACTACTCGCTTTCCAACCCGACCGTGCGCGAGGACTGCGCCGCCTACCGTGCCAAGCGGATGGCCGCAAAGAAGGCGCAGGGACGCTGACCATGCCACGCGCACTCATCACCGGAATCACCGGACAAGATGGCAGCTACCTTGCAGAGCTTCTGCTCGCCAAGGGCTACGAGGTCCACGGGATCATTCGTCGATCCAGCACGTTCTCTACCGGGCGGATCGAGCATCTGTACGACCGCCTCCACCTCCATTACGGTGACGTGACAGACGGGTCGTCGCTCTGCCGGCTGGTGCGGACGAGCCAACCGGACGAGGTCTACAACCTCGCCGCCCAGAGCCACGTCCGCGTGAGCTTCGACCAGCCCAGCTACACCGCCGCCGCCACCGGGCTTGGGGCGCTGGCCGTGCTGGAGGCCGTGCGAGACGTTGCCCCGGCTGCCAGGGTGTATCAAGCGTCGAGCAGCGAGCAGTTCGGCAACGAGCCGGCGCCGCAGTCGGGGGCGACGGCGTTTCGGCCCAGGAGCCCATACGCCTGCGCGAAGGTGTTCGCCCACCACATTGCGGTCAACTACCGCGAGAGCTACGGCCTCCATGTTTCCTGCGGCATCCTGTTCAACCACGAAAGTCCCCGCCGCGGCGAGACGTTCGTGACCAGGAAGATCGCCCAGGCCGTCGCCAAGATCGCCGCCGGCCGGCAGGAGAAGCTCGCCCTCGGGAACCTTGACGCGAAGCGGGACTGGGGATTCGCCGGCGACTACGTCGAGGCGATGTGGCTCATGCTCCAGCAGGAGCGGCCAGACGACTACGTCATCGCCACCGGGGAGACGCACTCAGTGCGGGAGTTCCTCGACCTCGCCTGCGAGCGGGTGGGCCTTGACCCCGATGCGATCGTGACCCACGACTCGCGGTACGACCGGCCCGCAGAGGTCGACTGCCTCTTTGGGGACGCGAGCAAGGCCCACCTCGCGCTCAATTGGAAACCCACGGTTACGTTTCGTGCGCTCGTCCACATGATGGTTGATGAGGAGGTGCGGCGATGTTCGACTTCCTGAAGAGACTCGTCGGCCGGCGCGAGGCTACCCCACAAGACGACCTGTACGGGCGGTCTGGGAAGTGGCCTCGCGTGCGGAAGACGCATCTAGAGCGTGAGCCGCGGTGTGCGGCCTGCGGGAAGAACGACGAGCTTGAGGTCCACCACATCGAGCCCTATCACCTCGACGTATCAAAAGAGCTTGACGACGGGACGAACGGGTTCGACGGGAATCTGGTCACTTTGTGCGCTGACCCTTGCCATTTCGTCCACGGCCACCTGATGTCTTGGTCAAGGTGGAACCCTTCGGTGCGAGAGGACTGCCGGATTTACGCCGCGAAGGTCGCAGCAGCGAAGGCAGCCGCTCGGTAGAGTCGCCGTCCATCGTCAGCGTCACGATCTGGTAGCCGGCGCTGAAGTATTCGCTCTCGCCAAACCTGTCGACCGCGTCCCACGCGGCCAAGGTGGGGTTGGTGGACGACACCTCCATCTGCATCACCCCCTGATGTTCCCGGCACCCATCGCAGATTTCAAACGCTTTGTGCTTCTTCGGGCACCCGTCGAACTTGTTGAAGCCTATCTCGACCGACCATTTTTTCTTTGCCATGCGTGCGCCTTCCATGCGTGTTGTTGATTGAGCCGATGGTATACGGATGTTCAGGTGAGTCAAGGAAAAGGAGCTAGCTAGCTGTCATCTCCGCGATTTCCGCCTCTTCGGCGGGTGACAGGAGGTGAACAGAGGCCACCTCGGCGAGCGTGGACATCTCCGGCCGCTCGACCTGCCGGATGGCTTCGTCGATGGCCTGGGGGGCCGTGCAAGCCTGAACCACGCAAAGCTCCGAGTCGATCACGGTGTCGGGCTCCTTAGACACCGGGTCTCGCCAGCCAATCAGCACTGCGTATCTGCGGATCGCCGGCCCCATGGTTCCCTCCATTTCGCCAAGGTGTCTGAGGTGGCAGGGCTGCAACCTCCGGCGAGAAATCTAGGGGATCGACTGCAATAAGGTCAAGAGGGGCGTTTTCGCTTCGTGCCGCCGGGCTTTTTCTCGCCCCGTTTGCGACCCGCGCACCACGCCATGCCCGAGGCTGCGGTCGCTTCCGCCGTGTGCCGGTAGACGAGCCAGATGAGGCCGGCAACTTGCTGCCCCTCGATCCGCCCCCCAAGGGACATTCCGGTCTCGGGGTCGAGGTGCTGCCGAAGGATTTTTGACACCACCGAACGGCTGCATCCGAGGAGCTTGACGGCCGCAGTGATCGTGATCAGTTCGCCGCGTTCATCCTTCATGCCCCACCTCGCGCAAACGTCTGGAAAACCAGTGCGATTTGCTTCGTGGGGCAAGGGTGTCAATGATCCCTTTGTCCCACCAGTAAAGTGGAGACGGAGGGGTTCGTGCCCCTACTAGACATCAACCCTCGGATCATTTAACACAGGGGCATGGATGCCTTTCACCGGAGACCAGGATCATGTTGCTTCGACAACTTCTCGACAAGGAATACGCGATCGTTCGGGGCCTACGCCCAAAGGCTATTTATCAGATTCGGCTCACCCTCTCCCGCTGGTCAGATGTTCTTGGGAGAGGACCGGATACGACGGATTTGACGAATCTGAGGGTCATGGAGTTTTTGGCACTCCGCAAGACAACGGTGTCGATGGGGACCGTCCTGAAGGACCGCAACCACATCTGCGGCCTTTGGAACTACGCCGCCAAGCAGGATCGGACCATGCCCTTCCCCACCCTGCCCCCCATGAGCCCCGTCAAGCGGGTGCCGCGGGCCTACACGATCGAGGACATCTCCAAGGTGGTCCGCGTCGCCCGAGCCCTCCCAGGCGACGTCTTGGGGGTGCCCAGGGGCCTGTGGTGGTCGACGATCCTGCGGACGGCCTTTGAGACCGCCGAACGCCACGGCGCCTTGGAGGTGCTGCGGTGGAGCGAGGTCGACATCCCCGGCCGGCTGATCACGTTCCTCGCCGAGGGGCGGAAGGGCGCCCGGCAGGACATCCAACGCGAAATCAGTGGAGATTTGGCGGCTTGGCTAGCGGAAATGAGGAGGGAACCGGACGACCTCGTCTGGCCGTGGAAGGGCGCGCCGTCGACCCAATGGCTGGAGCTTGGGAGGATTTGCACCGTCGCTCAGGTCGTGAGTCGAGGATTTCACGGGTTTCGCAAGAGCAACGCCAGCTATTTGACCGCCGCCAGGGGGGTGGGCGCCGCGTCCGAACAGCTAGGTCATTCCAGCAGTGCAGTCACGCTACGCCACTATGTCGACCGCTCAATTGCCAAGCCGAAAGAGACTGCGATCGACCTCTTGCCGCCCATTGATTTGGGGGAATAGGCAAAATAGCCCTTGCTCCGGGGCTTGCTACCCCGCATGATTACTCCTCACCCAGGAGGGACTCATCATGGCAAAACAGGGAATGATTCCCGACATTGCGATCGGGAGTTGGGAAGCGGCCTGCATCACAGGCACGCAGTGGTCGAGGCCGGCGAAGCTCGCGAAAGCGGGAAAGTTGGTCTATCGGCCGTTGGAGTCGGGCTGGTCGCTGGACAAGAAGAACGAGTTTTTCCTCTACTCGCTGCACGACTGCGAGCAGAATTACCGTGACTACGTCGCCGACGTCGCGACGGGGACGCTCCCCGGTCGGCGGCGTTCAGAGGAGTGCATCGCGCAACGGGAGCCGATGCTCTCTCGGCTCCGCGATGTCGAGCAGATTCTCTATGACGACGCGATCGGGACGTCCGAGGCGGCGACGATCCTCGGCGTCCACATCACAATGATCAACCGCATGGTGAGGGACGGAAAGCTGCGGGCTCGGAAGGCGTTCAACGACCGGCACGGCGACGGCAAGGGCTCCGTCTACATCCTGAGTAGGCGAGCCTGCGAGGAGAATCGCCAGAAGTTCGCCATGCTGGAGGCGGCAGGGACGAAGACAGGAATGAAGCGGAACCCCGGAAAACGGACTGTCGCTCGGACCTCGCCGCCGAAGCCGACGAAGAAACGATAATGTCTTGACGGGTAGCGATCAGTCGGCTACCCTGCCCCCTGTCGCCGGCGGTAGCTCCGTCGGCAGCAGTTAGCCTCGCGAGCTACAACGCCGGCAGCGGTAGGGGGTTGTACCCCGCCGCTGCCGGCGAATGCTCGCGCCACGGAGGGCATCAATGGGCACGCTTTGGGGACATCAGCGCGAGGCGATCATGTACGCCCGCGGCAAGCGTTATGTGATCCTCCATCTCGGCATGGGCTGCGGGAAGACCCGCGTCGCCATCGAGATACTCAAGGAGGTGCTGCTCAGTGTCGTCTCCGGCCGGGTGCTGATCTGCTGCCCGAAGGCGGTCTGTGCCGCGTGGCTGAAGCAGTTCGCCATGTGGATGCCCGAGATGCGGGTGCTGGTCCTCGACGCCGACGTCGGGACATCAGCGGACAAAGAGGTCGTCCTGAAAAAGGCCCTCGCCGACCTGTCGCCCCTGGCGGTCGTCATCAACTACGAATCAGCGTGGCGGGTCGCGTTGATCGAGAAGACGAAGTGGGACATCCTCGTCTATGACGAGGTTCACCGGCTGAAGGCCCCGTCGGGCAAGGCGGGTCGATGGGCGGCGCGGATGGGCAGCAAAAATCCAGAGGCGAAGCGGATCGCCTTGAGCGGGACGCTCATCTCTCACAGCCCCCTCGATGCGTTCGGCGTCTACCGCGCCGTCGAGTCGCCGGACTGCCCGACGTTCAGTCCGCTTTACGGGGCGTTCAAGGGGCACTTCTGCCAGATGAATCCGCACGTCCCCGGCATGGTCGTCCGCTTTATCAACCAGGACGAGATGCAGAAGAAGATCGCCGACACGACGTTCTACCGGCGTTCGGAAGACGTCCTCGATCTGCCGCCGATCATGCACGAAGACCTCTGTTTTGAATTGAGTCCGGCCGAAAAAAACGTGTACCGCGACCTAGAAACAGATTTCTGCGCCCTGTTGCGCGACAAAACGATTACGCCGAAGAACGCCATGGTCGGCGCGATGCGTCTCCTTCAGTGCTGCGGCGGATACATCACGCCCGACGACGACAAGGTCGCGGTGCCGATCTCCGTCGAGGGCGTTCCGTCGAAGACAGCTCGGCTCGTCGAGTGGCTTGAAGACGTGCCCGAACGCGAGCCCGTCGTCGTATTCTGCCGCTTTCGGGCCGACATCCGAGAGGCCAGACGAGCCATTGAATCGAGTGGCCGCACCACCAGTGAACTGTCTGGTACGATGGATGAATTGGCCCAGTGGCAGGCCGGCAAAACCGACGCACTCGTCGCCCAAATCGTCTCTGGCGGCATTGGCATCGATCTCACGCGAGCCCGGCTCTGTGTTTTCTACTCTATCGGGCACTCGCTTTCGGAATGGCTCCAGGCTATCGCGCGCCTGCACCGCCCCGGCCAGACTAGGCACACCCACATCTACTCGCTGATCGCTACGCTACCGCACAATCGAATGACCGTTGAGGGCAGGGTCTACGCTGCTCTTCGTGATCGTAAGGATGTAGTCAATGAACTCGTCTCCCTCTACAGAGACTTCGACCCTCGCCGACCTGTCGGGTCGGCTCACTGAGGTGCAGTCGATCTCCGACGAAATCGACGGCCTGGAAGAACAGATCAAGACGCTCAAGAAGCGTCGGACTCACCTTGAGTCCCTGTGCGTCGAAGACCTCCTGACGTCGAAGACCGAACGCATCGGCGCCGCCGGTCGGATGTGGCGTGTCGACTGGGAACACTCGATGTCGTCCACCGAGGCTCGCAAGGAAGACCTGATCGCCGCGGCCGAGGCGTATGGCATTCCGCCCGACGCCATCACTCAGGTCAACACACAGAAGCTCAAGTCGCTCATCAAGGAGATTGCAGAAAAACAAGGCCGAGACGTCCGCGAGAAGTGGACGGCCGGCACCGCGCTGGAAGGTTTCGCTGGGGAGTACGTTGCTCCTCGGCTTCGTTCGGTGAAGGCGGGCTGAATCCCGCGTATCTAAGAGGTTTCAATGACTACTGCACTTGCAAATACGTCCACCCCGTTCGCCGGCCTCACGCCCGGCTCGCGGCAGATGGCGATCATCGAGGCCAACGTGGCCGGCGAGCCGATGTCGGAGATGGACCTGACGAAGGTCTCTACGCCGGCCGGCGGTTCGACAACTTGGGAGGTGAAGCACCAGGGAAACAAGGAGTCGTGCGATGAGATCGTCGGCATCCTCGTTGCGATCGGGAAGAAGGGGATTCTGTGGCCCGATGACGAGGTCGGCACTGACCCGCCTGTCGTTTCGAGCGTCGATCTGATCACCGGCTACCGCACCAGCGATGTGCTTGGAAGCGTCAAGCCGGAAGACTTGGAGAAGTATCGTATCGGCGATCGCCGCTACGACTGGGCTGCGATGTCCGAGGGGCCTGAGTTCGGCCCGAAGTCTGGCAAGGGAGGCGTCGGCAAACGTGTCAAGGAAAGCCGCACGATCGCCATCCTCCGCGACGGCGACACTTGGCCCCTGCTGGTGTCGGTCGGCCCCGGAAGTCTCGGGACTTTCATGCCGTTCCTGAAGAAGTTGCCGGCGTTCCACTACGAGTGCGTCATCGGCATCCGGCTTGTGCCGGATGTCAGCAAGGCTAAAAAGCCATACGCGGTGATCACCCCACGTCTCGTCAGCCAGCTTTCCGTAGAGCAGGGCGAGTTCGTGCGGAAGATGTACACCGAACCGATGAAGCGGGCCTTCTCGGCTCTGCCGAACGGCGCGGTGGCTGCCAGCACGCACGACGACGAGTGATTAGCTGCCGAGCCGGCGGCGCTCAACCGACGTAATGTCGGGCCGGACGCCCAGGCGTAGGTGGCGTGGTAACGACGCAAGACGTTGGCGTATGGACTCCAGGGTTTCCCTTTCCCCCTCGGTAGTCGCGCTGACGCATATGCCCCTGCGGGCCGGTGAAAGCCGGCTCGCAGGGGATTTCTTTGGCTACTCGACAAGAGGAGATGAGAGATGGATCACACACTACCGGCGGGCATACCGCCAGTGCCTGAGAAACGATGGAGGATTGCGGAAGTTCGGCGGATGCAGTCTTTCGCCGGCGTCTATCTGGCATTCAATGACGACGGTTCGGTTCACTACGTCGGCGAGAGCAAAGACGTCACCGCGAGGGTCGGCGAGAGCCGACCGGAGATAGCGGGCCGGATGATTGCCGTCGTCCCGTGCGACCCCAACGCCCGCAAACGAATCGAGTGCTACTACATCGGCCTGCTCGACCCGCCGGGGAACAGCCAGTCCACGCGACGCGGGAAGGCAAAACAGTTGTCTCCCGAAGAGTTCTCGGCAGCGACGGCTCGACTGGTGACTGAGTGGCTGCCGGTGTTCCGTCACTACTACCCGTGGGCGTCTGCCTGCGCAAGGACGTTCCGAGAAACGGTCTACACAGACGAGGAAGAAGTCCTCGTTGCGCCTGATATCTGCTGCGGCGGCCGTAACCTTGAGTCGGTCGGAGCGGGCGAGGTTTTCGTCAGCTTTGTGCCGTGGGCGAACGTCGGCCAACTAGACGATCTCTCTCTGGCGAAGGTCAGGCGGGCCGCCATCCTCGGGTACTCACGAACCTCGCTGATTGTGATCGGCAGGCCAGAGCGGTACTTCGGCGTGTTCGTCAACGATAGCCACAAGGGCTTTGCGCAAGGCTGGACGTGCGACGAGTTCCTTCATCCGTCTCAGGCATGGGAGGGCGAGTGGTCCCCCGACGAGGACACCGACCTCTATGACCCTCGCCAGCCCTACAACACCAAGGGGGGCAAGTGGCGCCTGGATGTTCGCGTTTGGGACAAGGACGGAATCAGCGGACACGTTTATTGCTCGACGTTTGGAGGTGAGACCAATGGCGATTGAGTTTGACTCGGACTTCGTGTTTAAGATGGCGGCGGACTACATTCGTCGCGGGTACAAAGTCGTGAGGCTGCACTGGCCGAACGCCGACGGAACTTGCAGTTGTGGCGAGGCACTGCATAGCCGAGGCGAGAAGCAGGAGAAGCAGCGGGGGAAGCACCCCTTCTACAAAAGCTGGCAGAAGAACGCCTGCGACGACGAAGAGGTCGTTTCAGATTGGGTGAACGCCGGAAGGCCGTTCAACATCGGCGTGCAGCTTGGTCCCAGAAGCGGGATCATCGATGTCGAGTGGGATAACGAGCGGGCCAAGCAGTTTGCCGAAGAGATGGGGCTGACGGAAATCGAGACACCGACGTTCATCTCCGGTCGATCGGAGCATCGCATTTTTCTGTGGGACTCAGCCATGGAGTCGCTCACCGCCGGCGTCGTCAAACCTAGCGGGCTTGAGGTTCGGACAGGGGCAGGCGACTCGGGAATCCAGAGCGTGTTCCCGCCGAGTATGCACTGGTCTGGGGTGCAGTACCGATGGAAAGATGGGTTCGGCCTGGACGACGTTCCGGTTCAGCCGCTGCCAGATCATTTCCTTCGGATGATCGTGAACCTTGGCGATGATGCTGGCGCAAAGGCCGGTGGCGAGTCAAGCGAAAGCACCAAGCACAACCGCGGACTGCTTCACAGCGGCGCCGGGGAGGGCGAGCGGCATGACTTCGTCAAGAACGTGTCTTGCCGGCTCGTCTTCAACGAGAAGCACGCATACAGCCAGAAGATTCAGGCCGATTTAGTGAGGATGGTTGACTGCATCAACCGGGACGTATGCAAGCCTCCGCTTGACATCAGCGAGGTCGCATCGCTTGTGTCGTGGGCGTGCGACCGCAAGAGAAAGATGACGGAGACCGGCGTCGCGATCCCCTCGACACCGGAAGAAGTAGAGACGTTCGTCTCTAAGCCGGAAGAGGACGAGCGCGACGTTTCCCCTGTATCTCGGGGGTGGGCGCTACATGGGCTGGCTTGGAGTGAGACGACAGTCAAGGAGGGGGACAAAACGACCACGGTCAGCGAGTGGATGCCGGGGAACTGGAAAATCCAGATGATTGAGTCCGACCCCCCCGAGATCGTTCTCATTGTTCCGAACTGGTCGAAGCTACCGGGCGGCGGGAAGATCACGATGCCGCTGGCCGACTACCTCGACGCGAGGGCGGTCGCAAAACGCATCTTTGAGACGACCCGAAGGATCATCGTCGATGCCGACACCAAAGAATGGCACGCCATATGGAGGGGGCTTCCGGCGAAGGGTACTGGAGACAAGCGGCGTCCGCGAGTTGACGGTCTTGCAGTCAAGCTCATGGCGAACAAGAAGAGGGAGGACGACGTCGAGGTCGGCGCTTCCAGCCTCCGGTACGCCGTAGTGGCCGGCTGGCTTCTGGAGGCGTTCAAACGCGCCACGAAACCACGGAACGAAGAGACGCCCGAGCCGAACGAATCGGGGCGGCCCTGCTGGGTCAAGCCCGAGGAGATGTGGTTCAAGTGGGCAAAGACCTGGGAGGAGATCGAGAGGATGCACATCCTCAACGCCGGCGAGCGGGCGAAGATGCGACGGATCATCTGCGACGAGGTGGGCGCCGAAGACCTCCACGAAATCCGGTATTTGTTCGGGGGGGTGCGGCACGCCTACGTTGTGTTCGATAGCCGCTGGATTTCAGCGGTCGAGAGATTGGCGGCCGGCAGGAAGCTCGACGAAGAAATCCCTGTATAGACCCCCCTCCCAAGAAAAAAATGTTTTCCTGGCGGAAAAAGGCGGATCACCCGTCAATTCGACGCAAGTTGTTTCTGGCAAAGGAGTTATCGTGACGGACGGAGAAGAAAAAAACGCGGATCGTCCGTCAGGCTAGTTGTAAATGGCTACCGGGCAAGGGCTTGCGCTGACGGGTGCGTGCCGGTCAGCGAGTACACCGAAGGAAATGGAGTTCACATGGTTCGGCTGAAGCGGATTATCGGCGGCGCGGGGACTGGGAAGACGACACTCATGGTGCAGTCGCTCTGTAGGGCCATGGAGAGGCCCGAGGTGGGCGGGAATCCGTTCGCCTTGGGATTCTCCTCGTTCACCAGAGCGGCCCGCGGAGAGGCCGCCAGGAGGGCCGGGGCGGCATGGGGGATCGAGCCGGCAGTTCTTGAGAGGGAGGGGTGGTTCAGAACCGCCCATTCGGTAGCGTACCGGCAGTTAGGAATCCAGCGAGGTGAGGTCATCGCCGGGGGCAAGGAGGACGACAAGTGGGTCAGCAATGCCCTCGGGTCGGAAGTGGGGTCAGCCTTCGACGACGAGGAGGAAGGCGGGATCAGGCTCTACACGGGCGACCCCGTGGCCGCGGCTGCCCTGAACTACTGGAGCTTGGCGAGGAGTCTCGTCGTTCCGCTGCGGAAAGTCGTCGAGGCCGACCTGTCGCCAGACAGCCACCCGGCCGAAGAGATCATCAAGCGGATCGAGGGCTACGAGCAGGCGAAGCGGCTGGAGGGCCGGAGTGACTTCACAGACCTGCTCTGCCGGTACGCCGGCATCAGGAACGACCCAGCCGAGGGGCCTGAATCTGTCGCCCCGGAGGGAGCCGTGCCGGACACGGTCGTCGGGTGGATTTTCGACGAGGCCCAGGACGCCAGCCGACTACTGGACATGGCGTGCCGGCGGCTCCTAACCGGGGACTCCGTTCTCTGGGCGGCCGTCACGGGAGACCCATTTCAGTCGATCCACGCATGGTGCGGGGCGTCCGCAGAGCATTTCATGGGGTGGGAGGTCGAGGCGACGGAGATCATGCCGCGATCGTACCGCTGTGCCCCGCCGATCATGGCCTTGGGCGAGCGATGCCTCCAAAGGCTCCCCGACTACTGGGACCGCGGCATCGCCGCCGCCAGCCACGACGGTGAGGTCATCGAGAGCGAGAACTACAACGACGATCTGGCCGACATCGACCCCCGCGAGGAGACCCTGGTGATCGCCAGGACGAATCGCCATGTGAAAAACATCGCGGCGATCCTCGACGACATCGGCATTCCGTTCCGTCGGACGAAGTCCCGAGGGGAGACCCTCAATCGGGATTTGGGCATGGCTGGGCTCTGGAAGCTCCAGCACGGCCAAGGCGCGTCGGCAGAGGAGTGGACACAGGCCATCGATTTGCTACCATCCAAGACTTTGGACGGGAAGGTGTGGCTGACCCACGGCAGCAAATCGGCTTGGAACAAGGGCCTCAAGGAGCAGTTTGATTACATCTTCCCCGAGGATGTCGAACGGCTGGGGGCTACGAGCCAGCTTCAGGACGCGATCAGGTCTGGTGCCTGGGGCGGCTTGTGCAACGGCGGGACCAAGTGGGTGAAGGCTGCCAAGAGATGGGGCGTCGAGGTCGTCGAGAAGCCGCAGGTGAAGATCGGGACGATCCACTCGGTCAAGGGGATGGAAGCGTCGAAGGTCATCGTGCTGACGAGTGTCGGTCGCCGGACTCGCGAGAGCGAGGAGTCTGACGAGCGTCGGTTTGCCGAGGAGCGGAGGATCGAGTACGTCGCCTGCACGCGGGCGAAACACAAGTTGGTCGTGGCGCACGACCCGAGGGAACGGTACAGAATGGAGTTGCCAGTATGAGCGGACTGCCCGTGGATTTTGTGAACAGCAGGTACGCGAGGGCGAAGGGGATGACGCTTTTTGGCGTCGAGTTCCTCACGATGAACGGCGCGGAATGTGTCGCGGCGGCGGTGTATCTTGCGGAGCGGCTCTCCGTATGGGAGGGGGATCGGTCGCCGTCGCTTTGCACCCCGCCGAAGATGCCAGCCACCAGTTTCGTGATCACCGTTACCGGAGGGGAGTAATGAGCCTTCAGTGGTCCGTTACGCTTGGCACTCGATCCGAGACAATTCCCTGCCCGCAGTCAGGCTTTGACGGAGTCCCAAGCCCGTATCGCCGAGAGCGAGTCGTCGAAGTCAAGGTCGATGACACCGCCACCGATGACGACTTGGACTGCCTTCGGGCGTTCGCCGCGTCGATCAAAGACGCGATTGAGCATTTGGAGAAGAGACATGACTGAAACCCTCTTCGACATCGCTCCCGACGAGCAGCAGCGCAAGCGATCCGCTCGGCCCGCCGCGGCCGACGAACCGCAGCCCTCTCCGGCCCCCCTGCCTCGGAAGCCGTCGCCGATCTTCAAGCCGATCGGTGCGATTGAGGCCGCCCCATGCACCTGCAAGGCGTTCGGCGAGGTCTGCAACACGACCCTCTGGGACATCTACTACGAGGACAAGGGCGACTGGCTGGTCGGGTGCTGGGTGTGCGGGGCCGTCAAATGGATGCCGGTCGTGATGGGCCACTTGCCCGACAGGTCGTCGTTCGTCGTTCGCGGCGGGCGCTTCGACGGCATGACCTTCGATCAAATTGCCCAGCAGCCCCGGGGGATTGACACGATCAAACTCTATGCCGGAGATGCAAAGCGGCAGAGCATTTGTATCGAGGCGAAAAAGTGGCTTGACGCAAATCCCGATAGGCTATAGGCTACTCGGCACGGCATTGGAGGCCGTCAGAATGTCAACGCTCGTTATTTCCCGAAGGATCGGTGAAGGCGTGAAGATCGGCGAGGACATTTTCATTCGTCTTGCCCGTGCGAAGCGCGACGGCGCGTTTCGGCTCGTCATCGAGGCGCCCCGGTGCGTCAAGATTCTCCGCGAGGAGCTTGTTGGGACGGCGGTGAAGAAATGATCCGACGTCACCAAGACGCGATCGTCACCTCGGCCATGGTGGCCGTTTTGCTCTACGTCTTGGTGGCTCAGATGGTCTTTGCCTTTCGGCATCCGTGGGCCACTGACACCGAGCGTTTCCTGTACTTCGGCCGAGCGTTGGCGTTCGGCACGGTTGATTACTCCGACGCGAGACCAAGGGAATGAGCCTCCTCTGCTTCATGGACGAGCCAATCGCTACCCCGCTGGACGCTGAGGTCAAGGACTTCCTGGCGAAGCTCCCCGCCGGCGACGATCGCGTTGGGTGCAATTACATCTGGTTTGCCTTTGAGCATCATCGCACCGACCCCTGCTCCCTGGAGGAGTTTGAGGCCGCGGTGGCGCGGGTGGCCCCGACATCGAAGGTCTATGGACGCCTGTTCGTCGAGGGCGTCGATGCGGCGGAAGTAAGACGGTTTTACCTCAGCGTGTTTAATGAGCGCCCCCCAAACACGAAGATCATTCCTTGGCCTCATCTCCGCTGTCTCGGCGGCCCTAGCAGCCGGTGTGCGTCTACCCGACGCCCCGACCGCAAAGGCCGCCGGGACGGCGCCGGTGGAGCCACGGTCGGACGACGAGGCTATGTTCCTCGACGCCCCGCCGGTCAGACCGCCCGACCGGACGCCTGCCGGATTGCTCGCCATGCTGCGGGAGATACTGCCTCAGTGCGTCGCCGTGGCGTGGGAGCGGCAGGTCAGGGTATGCGAACTGGTGGAGACGGTGGTGACGTACCGGCTCGACCCCGAGCAAGCCAAGATCAGCCGCAACCCCTTGGGCGTCGACCTGGATTGCATCGAGAAGGGCTGGCCGGCTGCGGTGACGATTACGGACGCCGTGCCGATGCAGGACATCAGTCCCCTCGGCGGTTACCGCTTCGGCGGTTACCACCGTGAGTTTGCGATCCCTCGGCCGAACCGAGAACTCGTTATCACTTGGAGGTAGGCATGACCATCTGGAAATACCCCCTCGGCCGACTACCAGTCTGTACGCTCTACATCCCTGCCGGCGCCCAGTTCTTGAGCGTTCAGATGCAGAACGGTCAGCCGACGGCCTGGGCGCTTGTTGACCCGGCCAAGCCTCGGCTTGAGTACAAGATTAGGATGTACGGAACCGGCCACGTCCTTGAAAGACGCGGAACGCACATCGGCACAGTGATCGACGGCGAGTTCGTCTGGCATTACTTCGCTGAGATTGTGGGGTGAACATGAACCGCCGAGACTTCCTGCTGGCGATCCTTACGCTCTTGGCATCGCTTGCGGCATCGGCGATGTCGGCGATGGGCTTGCCTTCTGGGTCTGTTTCTCGGGACACGATTGCTTCTTCGCCATTTGCGTCGGCGAAGCTGTGGATTGCTGGAGTCAGCACGCTTCTTGACCCGCCAACTAGAGGGGATTGGTACGGCCCGCGTGCCGAAGCCGATCCGGTGATTCGCGACTTTGTCTTGCTGGGGTGGCAGGAGTGCGGAACGTCTTTTGGCGGCGGCTGTGGACGATTCGGCGTGCCAAGGTACATCACCTACAAACTCTGCGCCCCCCCAGGAACGCCGGCGCCAAGTTACATGGGGCCTTACCCGAAATGAACCGCCGTTCCTTCCTCGCCGCTGCGGTCGCCGCCCTGACTGGCGCAACGGTCGCGAAGAGCGCTCTCCTGCCGCTGACGCTGTCCGACACGCCAATCGAGCTTGCGAAGCAGGCGGGGATTCCGGTGCCGCCGGTTGCGGTGGTGACTCGATCAACCTACGGCATCCATCCGGCACTCCTGGCCGACAGCCCGCTCGACATTCACTCGATGGTCTACGAGAAGTTTGCCAGAGAGGTGGCCCGCAAACTCGACGACGATATGTGGGGTAGCGTCATCGACAAGAAAGGTTTCGCGGAGCAGGTCGTTTCTTTGAACAGTCGCTTCGGGGCCTTCCCTGCCCGCAAGTTGTCTCGCTGAAGGAGCTAACGCATGACCATCTCCCGTCGATCATTTGTTTCAGCAGTCCTCGCGGCCATCGCCGGCGGGGGCAGCGTCGCAGCCGCAGCCGTGGCAGTGAAGAAGGAGCCCGAACTGCCTGTCGTTCCGCCAGCCAAGAGCCCCGAGCGGGGTTTTGATCTCGGACCAATAGACCGGGATAACGTTCCTCGTCGGCCGCGAGAGACCCACTACCTCGGCCGCCCACTCGGCTACAAAGGCCACCCTGACTTGGTGGCATCTTTTAGAATGAGCAGCAGTTTGCCCGTCGCGTGGTCGCCCTGTGGTGAACGCGAGGAGACCTCCGCTGGACGCTTTGTCCGCGAGCGGTTCGCCTGGACGTTTAAGGAAGCGACCGGCGGCGACGGCATCCTGTACCGCGTCCTTCCCGAGATCACTCGCGAAGTCGGCACTTACCCAGGCGAAGTCGTCTTTCGCCAGTACGCCCGTGCCGTCGGCGAGCGGAAGACCGTCAAGCGAGTCATGGGTTTGTGGGGTGAGTTCGCCGTCGAAATGACCGTCGAGTACGACAGCACGGTTGGCGGGGGTGAGATCGCGGTTAGCTGCAAGGGGACGAACGTGCCGAGAGAACGCCCGCCCTTCGGCTTTTGCGACACCATCCAGAACGCGGTTCAATCGCAGTTGATCGACGAGGCCAGCGATCGATGGGGCATGGCGGTGTTTGACGCATACCGTCTCACAAGAACAGATTCGGACGTTTTTTGCATGACCTTCCGGCAGTCGATCCGCAGGGCACCGACCGCCGGAATCGCCGCACAACTTCGCTTCTACAACTACGCCTGCAAGGTGAACGCCGAAACCGGAGTGTTCCGATGAGCGTCAGCCGCCGATCATTCTTCTCAGCCGTCGCCGGGGCTATTGCTGGCGCCGTGGCGTCGAAGGCTCTAGCCGCCCCATCCGCGCCGATCGTCGCACCTCCGATGGCGGGCAAGTCGACGAACGTCGTCGAGTTCTGCCGCCGGTACCTGACGAAGGAAAAGATTGAGCCGTGGCAAGAGGACATACTGCTCCAGGCCGCAAACTGCACCGTCAAGCCCAAGATACCGGACTGCCCATATGACTGGAGCAGTTACGTCTATCGCAAGTTCGCCACCGAGTGCGCCACTCAAGTTGATCGCGAGTGCTGGCTGTCGGTCGGAATCGACACGAAGTCGTTTCGGGCAGCGTTGGACTCGCTGCCGAAGTACAACGACGTGTTCATGACGATCAACGACGTTCGGGCGCTGGAGGGGCTACGTCCGATTCCGGCCGATGACACAGAGAGACTCTTCGGCTACCCAGTCCACGTCACCCCCGGCCACGGCCTGGAGGGTTGCTGGCGGTTGTCGAGCATACCCATGATGACGCTCCCGATCGGATGGGAGATGGTTCGCTTTCGCACTTGACGCCCATTCGCCACCCCGCTAGACTCACCACCGCGTCGTGGAGCAGCCTGGATAGCTCGCTAGGCTCATAACCTAGAGGTCGCTGGTTCAAATCCAGCCGACGCCATTGTTCGATCCCCCAATGAAGGAGGTTCCCATGCTCTTTGCTTTTTTTGGTGTCGGCCCGATGGAGATGGTGATCGTCGGCGGCATTGCCGTGATGCTCTTCGGCGGTCGCTTGCCGAAGGTCGCTCGATCAGTCGGCCAGTCGATCGTCGAGTTCAAGCGTGGCTTCCTTGAGGTTGAGAAGGAGTGCGACGACATCAAGCGTCAGATCGAGTCGAAGGAGGTGCGGTCGTGAGCGACGGACAAACACGTCGCCCCGATGTGGGGGTAACTGGAGCATGAACGCACCCTCACTAGACACGGAGAAGTTTTTTATCGCCGCTGCCCGTGCGTTTGCGGCCCGTTTCGCCGGCATGGCGATGCCGGAGAGTCCGTCAAGGGTCAAGAAGTCCAAGCAGCGGTCTCGTCGACTGACTGCGGAGCAGAAGAAGTCGAATCGCAAGAAGCGTGAGTACAACGCCCGGCGAGCAGCCCGGCAAAACAACGGGGGGAAGTGATGAGCGAAGCAGACAACGGCAACGAGATCAATCAAGTCCAGGGTGTGCTGACCGAGTTCTCTCGGGTCGAGGCCGGTCTGGCGGCTCTCCGCGAGAAGCACGCCAACACGGTGTACGAGGTGTCGACGACCGTCGGGCTCGACGCGGCGAAGGCTGCCAGGGCAGAGATTCGCGAGCCGCGGTACGCCGTGGAGAACGTCCGCAAGGCGGCCAAGGCCCCGCTGGTCGCTCTCGGCAAGCGGATCGACGCCGAGGCGGCGAGGATCACGGCTGAGATCATGGCGATCGAGGCTCCGATCGATGACCAGATCAAGGCCGAAGAGGCCCGTCGGGTGGCCGATCGTGAGGCGAAGAAGGCCGCGGAAGTCGAGCGAGTCCGGCAGGAAGCTGCTGCAAAGCTCAAGGAAGAGGAGGATCGTCTGGCCGCCGAGCGTGCTGCTCTGAAGGTCGATCAGGAACGCCTCGCCGCGGAGCGTGCGAAGGCCGAGTCCGAGGCTGCTGCTGAACGGGCGGCGCTTCGTGCCGAGCAGGCGAAGGTCGCTGCCCAACGCGCAGCCATCGAAGCGGAAGCTGCCGCGGCGAAGAAGAAGGCCGACGCCGAGGCTGCTGCCCAACGCGCAGCCATTGAGGCGGAAGCTGCCGCGGCGAAGAAGAAAGCTGACGCCGAGGCTGCGGCCCAGCGTGCCGCCATCGAGGCGGAAGCCGCCGCAGCCAGGAAGAAGGCCGATGCCGAGCGTGAGGCTCTTCGCGTCGAGCAGGAAAAAGCCGCCGCTATTGAGGCGGCCCGCATCAAGGCCGAGGAGGACGAGCGGAAGGCCGCGGCAGAAGCCCAGGCCCGCGCGTTTTCCGAGAGCCTCCCGCCGTTCGACGATGTCGTCACGCTGATTGCGGACGAGTTCGACGTCGAGAACGACACGGCGATTTCGTGGATTCTGCACTACGCCGATACGTACAGCCCGAGTGCGGAGAAGGTGGCCGTATAGCCACCCCACACGCCATCAGGCCCCGTAGTTTGCATCCGGCGGACGTCACCGGAGACGGGAAAACGCGGCAACCGCGCCGTAACGCGAGTTCGACCCTCGCCGGGGCCGTTATGAATCCGATCACCCAGCACGTCAAAGCCAACGCCCGTCTGCGTCGAAAGATCGACCGGCTTGAGGATCGCATCGCGACGATCAAGTCGACCACGGCCAATCTCGTCACGCTCGCCGACTTCAACGGCTTCGGTGATCACCGGATCACCGTGCGAGCGGCGGCAGAGATCGGCTGGGTGCGGATGACGCCGGAGCAACGGGATCAACTGGTCGAGCAACTCAAAGCCCTGCACGGAGAGACCCATGCGTCGTAGAGACTGGCTGAAATCCCTCGCCGTCCTGGCCGTTGTCCCGATGATCGGCGCCCGCAAGGCCGTCGCGTCGGCAGAGGCCGTGCCGGAGACCCTGCCTGCTGTTACGCCGCCCCCGCCGGCAGAGCCGGTTGCGGAACCGTCACCCCGAGTCTGGCCTCCCGAGGCGATCTGGATCAACGATGAGCCGAGCCATGGGGCCATGGCATTCGGCGGGCCGAAGGACGGCGAGGTTATGCCGGGCTGGGACACGAAGTATCGGTGCTACCCGGTGGCGCGGTCCAATCCCGTGTTCGACCTGGAGTATGCGAGCGTTTCGGCGACTCACGACATTCACCAGTATTCCCGCGAGCGAATCGTTCTGAGTACCCCGAACGTGCGGATTTTCCTCGATGTGTGGTGCTACTGTGGCACCGGATATTCGATGAGGCCGACGTCCGAGTCGAATGCCGCGGCACTCAAGTGGGCCTACAAGAACTACGGGCACCTGATTCGCGATCCTGACGTTTCGGCCGATGAGATCAGGAAGAGCATCGGGAGCATCGCACGCCATGAATGACATCATCGCGGTCGATGGTCATTGGTTTCTGCGGGGCGCCGACGGAACGTGGCGTCTTGCGTCTAGAGAAGACCTCGACGGCCGGGTGGTCTTCTACGAAATGTACGACGGGGCGGATTTCTCGGCGCAGTCCATGCTCCCGAAGATCGTCACGAAGCTCGTCAACGAGATCGAGCGTCTGCGGGAGAAGTCGGCCATTGAGAGCGTCAACCGGATCAAGGAGATCGTCAATGGAGAGTCTTGAGGACATTCAGGTCGGGGACGTTGTGGTATCACACCACGGCTACGGCGAGAGAGATGTCGCCGTAGTGGCGCGAGTGACCAAGCTTCATTTCACGATTGAGGGAAGCAGCATTCAGTACCGCAAGCAGACGGGCTTCCAGGCGGGGTCGATATACGCATCGAGGAAGCCGTGGGTAAGCCGGCCAAAGCCCGGCGAGGTCGAGGAGATCGAGACCGATCGCGCCGCCCGCGACGACCGCTACTTCGTCGAGAAGCACATCGAGTCCATCCGCCACGCCCCGGCCGCATTCGTGCCGATTGCCAAGTTCATCAAAGAGAACATGAAACCGGAAAAGGACGACGCATGACCCTCAACGACAAGCGAATCCTCGTCACGGGCGGCACAGGCTTCCTCGGGACGGCGGTCGTCAGGCGTCTGCGGGCCGTGGCGCCGCTGGCGGATGTCGCCGCGGCTAGTCGAGTCGACTGCAACTTCACCGACGCACCCCAGACGGCCCGAGTCTTCCACCGCGATCCGCCCGACGTCATCATCCACCTCGCAGCGAACGTCGGCGGCATCGGTAAGAACCAAGCCGAGCCGGCGTGGATCATGCACGACAATCTCGCGATGGGCGTGAACGTCGTGAATGCGGCCTGCGAGCATGAGGCGAAGCTCGTCTACGTCGGCACCACCTGCTCCTACCCCCGCGACCTGCCGATGCCGTATGCCGAAGAGGATCTATGGGACGGCTACCCAGAGGCGACGAACGCCCCCTACGGCATCGCGAAGAAGGCCATCGGGGAGTTCGTCATCGCCTGCCACAGGCAGCATGGCCTCAAAGCCGCGTACCTCCTGCCGGCGAATCTCTACGGCCCAGGCGACAACTTCGACCCCGAGACCAGTCACGTCATCCCGGCGATGATTCGACGGTTCGTCGAGGCGAAGGAGCGAGGCGAGCCGGAGGTGACTTGCTGGGGCACGGGCACACCGAGCCGCGAGTTCCTTTACGTCGAGGACGCGGCCGACGCGATCGTTCGGGCGGCTGAGATGGTCGACGACCCGGAGCCAATCAATCTGGCTGGGTCGGCGACCATGTCGATCCGCCTACTGGCGAACCTCATTGCCAGAACCGTTGGGTACACGGGAGTTATCAGGTGGGATGAATCCAAGCCCGACGGCCAGCCGGCCAGGATGCTCGACGGCGCAAGGGCGTGGGAGCGGCTCAACTGGGGGCCGAAGACTGCGATTCATGATGGTCTGGCAAGAACGATTTCGTGGTACCTTGAACATAGGGGGCAATGTGATGGCTAAGAAGAAGAAGACGAGTCTGGTGGCCGTTCGCGAGAAGGTCAAGAAGCCGAAGGCGGTGAAGTCAGGTTTCGACTACGCCGAGGCGTGGGTCGACAAGACGAGGCTTCGCGGCGAGCGACGGCTGGTGACGATCAGCCTAGATAGCGAGGAGTCGTCTGACCTCCGAGTTCTCGCCGAGTTCTGCAAGCAGGCGGCCGATTGGATGGATGACGACAAATGAGCCACGAAGAGGGCGAGGGGTACGTCCTTGGGCCGTCGCCGATACCTGTCGACTCCCTGGCGGTCTGGACCGTCGTCATGCTGGCGATCTTTTTCCCGCTGGGGATGTATGGATTAGGCTACTGGGCTGGACACAACGCGGCCACGGCCGCGATTCACAAGGAGGCAGGGTGATGTCAAATGAGTTCGCATTCTTTGGGGTTATGCTTGCAATCATCGGCGCCGGAACCATTGTGTTCATTATTTTCGGCGCTGTGGTGAGCCACGTCGGCTATCTCAAGGATACGAGAAAGCTCGCGGACGCCTCTGCTGAGAAGTGCCGTTCTTTGGAGTCAATGCTCTTCGACATCAGTCGCCGCGCCGACAACCTTGCGAGGGACGTTCATCTCCTCAAGGCGACGGACAAAAACAAGGAGTCTTCGTGACCCGCAAAGCCGAAAAGCCGCAACGCAAGAAGCCCGCCCCCCTCCCTGCCCCGGAGGGCTACACGGCGAGGACTAAGTCGCAGGCCACGGCGCTTGACGTCATCGCCCGCTCGACGATCACGTTCGTTCTCGGCCCGGCTGGCACCGGCAAGACCCAACTCTCTTGCGGCTATGCCGTTCAGCGGCTCTTGGCTGGCGAGATCGAGAACATCATTATCTGCCGGCCGAGCGTGGCGACGGAGGAGCTTGGCTACCTCCCCGGCGACGCCGAGGCGAAGGTGGCCCCCTATCTCGTCCCGTTCTTCGACGCCTTGGAGCGGATTGCCGGGCGGCAAGGGACGCAGCGAGACCTCGTCACGAAGGCGGTGAAGATCGCCCCGCTTGCGTACCTCCGCGGCCGGACGTTCCGCAAGAGCGTGATGATCCTCGACGAGGCTCAGAATACGACCTTCGCTCAACTGAAGCTCTTCATGACCCGCATCGGCGCCGGCAGTCAGGTGATCATCAACGGCGACACCGACCAGAGCGACCTGCCGACTTCCTCGCAGCGTCTTGAGGAAGTGGCCGTTCGGCTCAAGGCCGTCCCCGGCGTCTCGGTCTTCTGGTTCACCGATGCCGACATCGTCCGGCACTCGATTATCGGCCCGATTCTTCGCGGGCTTGCCAAGTAGTCGGTCGGTCGATAGGCTACCCCGCACGACACCAGGGAGGGGTACATGGCCTCATCGATCACGGTCACGAAGCGGTTTCGGTTCTACGCAGCCCACAGAAACACTGACCTGTGCGGCAAGTGCGAGTCGATTCACGGGCATTGCTACGTCCTTCTGGTGGCCGTGACGGCTCCAAAGCGATCCAGCGTTACGATCCCATTTGCGGAACTGGAGGCCGCCGTCTCTCCTGTCATCGAGGAGATGGATCACTCCCTTCTCCTCTGGTCAAAAGACCCGGCGCGTGGCGCTCTTGAGAGCAGCGGTGCCTGCGAGAAGACATACGTCGTCCCGTTCCAGACGTCGTGCGAAAACATGGCAGACCACATCATGCGACGCCTCCAAGTCGCCGGGCTTGACGTTGTGTCCCTGACGCTCCAAGAGACCGAGACCTCCAGCGTAACGGTGACCCCATGAGCAAAATCAAGCTGGCAAAGCAGGGTGTGTTCTGGACCGTTCAGGGCGAGGGCGCTTTCATTGGCGAGCCGATGATCTTTGTGCGACTGGCTGGGTGTAGCGTCGGGTGTCCCGGTTGCGACACGGACTACAAGTTCGTCGAGGCAGTCGATGTTGCCGACATCGTCGACCAGTGCTACCGCATCAGGAACGAGACGGGACGCGCCGAGTATGTGTGGGTGACTGGCGGGGAGCCGCTCGACCAGAACCTTCGCGACCTCAACAAGGCGATCTGGTCGGCGGGGTTCAAGCCGTGCGTCGCGACGTCGGGAGTCCACGAAACCGACAGCAACTGGTGGTGCCTTTCTGTCTCTCCGCACACCCAAGACTTCAAAGTCAGGGCTGGGTACGAGATCAAGCTTGTCCCTGGCCTCAACGGACTCGACGTCTTTGCGGTCGACCTCTCGACCATCAGCTTCGGCCACAAGTTCGTCCAGTCCTTGGAGGGAGACGAGAAGAGCCTTTCCGATTGCTTGGAGTTCCTGAAACGAAACCGGCACTGGCGGATGTCTCCGCAATGCCACAAACAGTGGAGGCTTCCATGAAGACTGTGTACCTCTGTGGGGCGATCAACGGGAAGACGGACTCTGAGTGCAATGATTGGCGAACCGCCGCCACGCGACTTCTCGGCGACGTCGGGTTTTCTCTCCTCGATCCCATGCGTCGAGACTACCGCGGCCGGGAGGATGAGTGCGTGGACGAGATCGTCGGTGGCGATCTTGAGGACATCTCCCTGTCTGGCTTTGTGCTTGTGAACGCATGCGCTCCGTCTTGGGGGACGGCCATGGAGACGTATCACGCCTACACGACGGGGAAGAAGGTCGTGGCGTTCACTGGCGGCGCTCGCGTGTCACCTTGGCTCCGACGGCACACGCACGCCGTATGCGACTCCCTGGAGCGGGCGTGCGTAGTGGTGATGAACTTTGACAACATGGTGCCGCACCAATGAAGGTCTATCTCGCGAGCCCTAGCAACCAGCTTCAGGCCGACGCCGTTCGGGATATGCCTGTGCTGCTCTCCTACGCGCTCTACGACAAGTTCATGGACCGCTACCAGCAGTGCTTCAGCCGGCTCCTTATCGACTCAGGCGCGTACTCGCAATTCAACACCGGCAAGAAGATTGACATCGCGAAGTACGCCGACTGGGCGGCCCGGTGGGAAGACCACGCGGACGCGGTCGCCGGCCTCGACGACATCTCCGGCGATTGGCGGCAGAGCCTGAAGAACTACGCTGCCATGCCGCAGGGCTTTCCCACGATTCACGACACCGATCCGCCGGAACTGCTCAAGGACATCGTGCAGCTTGCCGTCGAGAGGAAGCACTGGATCGGCATCGGGATCGCGCCGCCCAGGGAAGGCAAGGAGCGATTTGTTCGATGGGCCTGCGACAACATCCCCGAGGACATCCACATCCACGGGTGGGCGCTGCGCCTCTACACGAAGGTCCGTCGGCTCGACAGCGTTGATAGCACGAACTGGTTCCGAGACGCTTTCAAGGTTCGCAAAGTCTATCCGTGGCTGACGTTCGGCGAATCGCTTGAGATCATCGTCAAGCGATACAAGAGGGAGAACCGCATGATCGGAGACGAGTCCCAGCGGATGATGTTCAGCGAGAGCGTTGAAGTCTGCGACCAAGGCTGATAAGCTACCCCGCACGACACCACACACAGGGGGCATCATGCCACGGATCACGGCAGACGAGGCGAGGGCTTTGGGCGAGACGTTGGTCGCCCGGCTTGTGGAGCAGGCATACGAGCGGATTCGCGCGCGGGCTCCTTATGGAACTCAGGCAAGGCTCAGTCGAGCAGACGATCCGGTGTGGGCGACGTTCCGCAAGGGGTCGCGAGAGAAGCTGGAGGAGGTCGCTTCTATTCTTCGGAGCGACGGCTTTCAAGTCACCTACTACTGGTCCAACTTGTCGACGGTAGACGAAGCCGAAACGGTGATCGACTGGAGGTCTCCAGAATGACCCCCGCCGACAAAATCCGCGAGCAGCTTGCCGAGGCGAATCCAGACGCCTTGTTCGCCGACGGACTCGACGCCGCTCTGATCGGCTACACGATCAACACCTGCCACGCCCATGTGGCCGTCTACTCCGCGCAGAAGTGCGTCAATGTGCTTGTCGAGCGTGACGGCATGACGGCCGAGGAAGCAGGAAATTATTTGGAGTTCAATACTTACTGCGTCTTTTTAGGGCGGAATGCGCCGCTGTTTGTGGGAGGGGGGCAATGAGAATCCTTGTCGCTTGTGAGTTCAGCGGCACGGTTCGCGAAGCCCTCCGCAGGGCTGGGCACGACGCATGGAGTTGCGACATCCTCGACACCGACTGCCCCGGCCAGCACATAAACGAAGACGTTCGGCACGTCATTTGCGGATGGGATGGGATGGGATGGGATGGGATGGGATGGTAGCTCACCCTCCATGCACACACCTCGCGGTCTCCGGCTCCAGGTGGTTCAAGGACAAGCAGCAGGAGCAGGCCGAGGCTTTGGACTTCGTGAGAACGCTCCTCGGCGCCCCGATCGAGCGAATTGCTCTGGAGAATCCTGTGTCGGTCATCTCGACGAGAATCCGAAAGCCCGACCAGATCATCCAGCCTTGGCAGTTCGGCCACCCGGAAGCAAAGGCGACGTGCCTGTGGCTCAAGAATCTCCCCAAGCTGTCGCCGACGAATGTCTTGGAGCAGCGGAAGCAGTGGGACAACCAGACGCCGTCTGGGCAGAATCGCTTGGGGCCGTCGCCTGATCGATGGAAGAAGCGGTCGACGACGTACAGCGGGATCGCTGATGCCATGGCAACACAGTGGTTTGTCAAGTAAGCTACCGCACAAGGCACCAAAGGCAAAGCCATGACCATCCAAGAGTTCCTCGACACCCACCTGCCGACGCGGAAGCTGAAGGACGGCGACGTCGTCCAGCGAGCCTGGGAGGGCTGGATCGCGAACCTCTATACCGCTGCGACAGGCAAAGAAGTCACGCTCAACGAGGTCTTCGACGCCATGGTGGCCGCCGGCTACGAACGCAGGCTGACGGCGTTCTGGGTGTCGGCCAAGGAACTCGGCCGCGTCGACCGCCGGTTCGCCGAGAAGATGGTCCGCAACAGAAAGGACGGCAAGGGAGTATGAGCGTCGTCCCGGCAAACCTCGCCGCGGAGCTTCACCCCGGCCCGCCGACGGAGTACGTCACTGCTGCGTTCTACGGCGGTCCAAGGGACGGGCTCATCACGCCCGTTATTGAAACTGCTGGCAAACGCATCCTCGGCACCTGCCACGCGCCAGGATTCACCGGGGCCTACACACTGTCGGGATTCTTTCGGGCCGGGAACTTTGACTACGCGGTCTACGAATGGAATGGGGCCAGACGATGACCGACACCCAGTCCCTCGTCCTCGACAACCTCCGCGCCGCCGCGAAGGAGCTTCCCGAGTGCAAGGCTCATCTAGTCGCCGTGTCGACGCTCGCCCGGCTCATGAAGCAAGCGATCGAGATCCACCTTGAAGAGACGCGAGAACTGATCAGGATCAACGAAGAACACGCGATCTTCATGCACCTTCATTTTAAAGACTTGACGGAAGTCATGACGCATCCCCGCCGGCGTGAAATGGCGGAAATCATCGAAAAAATTGGGGAGATTGCGAAATGACTGAACCGATAATCGTGGTGATTTGTACGATTTTTGGGGCGATCTGCGGGCAGGCTGCCGTGAATCTTCTTTTTCCGTCGGTTACGCGGGACGAGAAGGAATCGCAACTTGCTTGGATGAAGTGCCAAGAGGACATCAACCGGCTCCTGCGTGAACGGGTCACGCGACTAGAGGCCCTGGCAAGCCAGGGAAAAGTATCAATCAGTCGCCATATGTACGAAGCTGGCGCCATCCAGCCCCTCGACCTCCGCAACAACGAGGGCAAGAAATGAACTGCACCATCCTGCCACTCCGCAACCTCGACGAGTCGGATCGTCACTTCATTGTCGAGAGCGCCTGCAAAGGCAACTCCGACTTCCAGGCGAAGCTCTGCGACAAAGAGCTTGACGACCGCGACGGCTGGATCGCCATCGTTCGCGACCAGGGAGAGATCGTCGGCTGGGCGAGGACCGAGAAATGGCACGACAAGGACTCCGGTGAGGAGTTCGACACCTTGGAGTCGTTCACCCGAGACAAGTGGCGTCGTCGCGGCGTGAGCCGCTACGCGATCGCCGGGCTCCTGGCGGCCAACAAGATCGACCGCGGCCCCGTGGCGATCTTCTCGTCGCTCCTGATCGGCTCCTGCCGGCGGTTCGGCATCCTCTGGGCCGGCTACGAAAGAAAATGGGACGGGTGGGTCAAAACCACCTATTGACTACCCCACAAGCGTCTGCAAGAATCCACCCCACAAGGAGAATCCACGATGGAAGACAAAGACCTCTTTGAGCAGCCCGGCAAGGTGATGGTCATTGCCAGCGTCCTCTGGCTCGGCGTCGCCGTAATGGTCGTGTGCATGGCCCTCGCGATCTGGGGGAGGTGGGTATGACTGACGGCCACGCTTTTCTTGTCAACGGCCCCGAGGACGGACTGACCGTCCGCGTCGTCTCGCCGCCTCCGCGGAAGATCGACATCGACCTCGACGACGGTCGCGTCGCTCGGTACGTCCGAGTTACCCGGCTAGACTTCGACCATAACCGCTCCCGCGGGTGTGCTCCGACGGGGCAGCTTTCGTATCGTTTCCGCGGCTACGCCGTGGCCGAGGGGGTGTCATGAACTGGATCAAGGCCACGCCCGAGGACCGCTGGGCCAACGGCGGTGTGTACTGGGTGACGATTCGCTGCACGGCAGACGGTTCACGCAGCGTCGGCCTTTTTCCGGCGGGGCGAAGAAGAGCGTTGCCATTACGAGTGGCTGCGACACAAGCGACGGTCGTGACTATGTGGTCACGCACTACTGCCCGATGGAAGTTCAGTGGCCGGAACCGGCCAGGGAGGGAACGTGATTGATCCGTTTGAGGGCTACGAGAGGAAGATCAACGATCTCAAGGACCACATCCGTGTCATGGGCAAGGGCGCAGATGCCATCGACTGCGTGCTTGAAGATACCTACGACGAGAACCGCCGTCTCCGCGACGCCTGCCGACAGACGAACAAAGGCATCTCTCGCCTCCGTCGTCGGTGTGACGCGCAGACCAAGAAGATCGCCGCCCTCAAGGCCGCTCTGGTCGAGGCGTGGGGGGCTTATTCCGCCATCGGCGGTGAGATCAAGCAGTCGTGGATCGAGGCCGTCGAGGGCCGCCGTCCCGAGAAAGCCACCTGACAAGACACTTGCGTCGTTGGTTGTTTGATTTCCCTGTGTTTCATGGAGGATTCCCATGCGTACTTTCCTGTTCTTTCTGCTCGCCGCGGCGATCGGCTCGTCGGCCCAGGCCGGCCCGTTCTCTCGCCGGGTGACGACGACCAAGGCTTCGACCTGCGTCGGCGGCAACTGCTCGTCGGCGTCCACCCGCACGGTGACGCGCGGCGGCGGCGCTCAGGCCCACGCCGAGGCGATGGCGGCTTCCGGCTCGATGGTTCACGCCGCCAGCCACGGCAGCACCTACGAGGGTGTCGGGGTGGGCGGATCGCCGGCCGCGGCTCTCTGGGCGTGTTGCAACAACGGCGGGGCGGTGCTTGAGGAGGGAACGGCCAAGGGGCGTGACGGTCGGTGGTATGCCTGCCGGCGGTACAGCCTGCGGTGATTCATTCGGCGCGATTCGTCTAGTGGCAAGATCCCGCCATGCGGGAGACGGATGTTCGATTCCTCCATCGCGTCTTGATTTGGGTGGTGCGTCACTACGGCGGCCACGGTTCGATTCCTCGAAGGGATTCTCTGATGCGTTTTCTCTCGACGTTGGTGGCGGTGGCTGCTCTGGCTCTCGTCGGTGCGTCCAGCCAGGGGGCGATGGCTCCGAAAAAGTCCCCGGTTCCGGCAGTGATCCCGAAGACCAGCCTGTTTCGCGGCTGGGTGACGGTGACGATTGGCGGGCAGACCTTCCCTGGCTACGCCGACTGGAGAGGCTTTCCCGACTCGGTGCCGACCGGCGACCCGACCACATGGGTGTTCGTGGGATCGGGATCGTCCTGGCGGCTGCTGTCGGCAGCGGAGTTGCGGGGCGCGACGGTCAGGCTAATTGAACTTGACCTTGGTTATTCAAACGGCCCGTACAAGCCGGGGACGACAGCGACGGGGCTGTGAGGCACCGGGCCGAAGGTTGAACAGTCGGGATCGTTATTCAAGCGGCGCGGCCGCGGGAGGGGTGAATGGCAGAACATCATTTCTTGAATCTCGGCGCTGGCGTCCAGTCGACTGCCCTCTACCTCATGAGTATCGACGGTGACGAAGAACTGGTGCCGAAGTTCGATGCCGCGATCTTTGCTGACACTCAAGAAGAGCCCGACGATGTGTACCGGCATCTTGAGTGGCTGGAGGCGCAGGGCGGGCCGCCGATCATTCGGACGACAGCGGGCAAGCTCGGAGACGCCATCGGTGCCGGAACGGACAGCCGCGGCAATTCATGCAGGAACGGAACCCGATACATCACGATCCCTGCCTTCACGCTCCTTTCAAACGGAGACAAGGCCATCGTCCGAAGGCAATGCACCAAGGAATACAAGATCGAGCCGTGCGAGAAGGTGATTCGCCGCCTATGTGGTGGCCAGCCCGGAAGGCCGTTGCCAAAGGATGTGATCGTTCACCAATACATGGGGCTTTCGTACGACGAGCCGAAGCGAATCATCCGCGTCAAGGAGCGGTTTATGGCAAAACCAAAGAACTGGCTCGTTCATTGTCCGCTGTGGGATTTAGAGATGACTCGCGGTGACTGTGCCGCATACCTCAAAGATCGAGTGCCATACGTCGTGCCGCGATCTGCCTGCGTCTTCTGTCCGTTCAAGAGCGATGCGGAGTGGAGGCGGCTCAGAGACGAAGACGCGAAGGGGTGGGAGCGTGCTGTTGACATTGACAAAACTACTCGCCACGGCGTCGGGCTTGACGCAATGCGGTTTTTGCATCGCTCCTGCAAGCCGCTCGACGAGGTGGACTTGCGGCCAAAGGACGAAAAGAGCGGACAAAGAAACCTTTTCAGCGGATTTCAAGATGAGTGCGAAGGCTACTGCGGAAACTGAACCAACAAGAGCGGCGCGGCCGCGGGAGGGGTGAGGTGGCGACGAAACGAGACGAACAGGCCGCGGACTACCGGGCAGAGGCGATTGCCGCGCCCTTTGCCGAGGCCGCGAAACGATCAGCGCCGGTGAGCGAAACCGGCGAGGGGCAAAGTGGACTGCGGACGGAGCGGGTGACGCTTGAAGTGACAGGCGCGCCTGGCTGGCGTGTGCATGTGACAGGCATCGACGTTGAATCCGTCCGCGTCGTCGAGGAGACGCACTTCGACGATCTGGCCCAGGTGGCGATGGAGCGCGACGCCGCGATCCGCGAGCGGGACGCACCAAGAGCCGCGAGAATCACGCAGGCGCTCACTGCCGACCGTTTCGCCTCCGCCGTGGCAGAGGCGGATACGCTTCGTGCCCGCGTGGCTGAACTGGAGCCGAAACTCGCACCAGACGCGAACGCTGACGGCGAATCGAATCACGCCACGCAGGCCGCGAGCGGCGGCGGGGACCATTTTGCTGACGCCAGCAAAATGGTGCCGCAGCCGCGCGGGTGGCTGACGGACGAGGAGCGGAAAGCGATTGCTTTTGCAGCCCATCAAGCGCCAGAGAGCGACTTCGTGACTACATCAGAAGGCGAATGGGTGCGGTCTGTGCTTACGGCACTCCTCGCCCGGTCGTCGCCGCCGGAGGTGGTGCATCCCGAGTGCCACTTCGACCAGCTCAGCGGGTGCAGTGCTTTTCACGCATGGAACATCTGTGCGGCGGATTTTAGGAAATCCCTCGCCGCGGCGGGCGTGGCGGTGAAGGAGGTGGGCGGTGAGTGACAACGAGAGGCGAGTGACTCTCGTCGTGTTGGCTGTGATTATCGTCCTCCACGGCTGGTGCATTACTCAGATCGGGATCAGGTTGGCGGCCTTAGAGGTGAAGGAGGTGGGGCGTGAGTGAGATGGAGATCCCTGATGGCGAGGATCAGGAAGGCTACGTTGAGTGGCTTGACCAAAAAGCCGAGATCGCCCTGCTCCGCGAGTTCCTGGCGATCTTCGAGTCCGCTGCCAGGGCACTGTTGGCAAAGATTGCGGCAATGGACGCCGACCGTCTAACGCCGGAAGAACTGGCAGCGGTGCGCGAGGCGGGAGAGAACTTTCGGCACACCAGCTACACACCATACCGCGAGTTGGGAGTCACGCTCCGGGCTCTTGCGGACAGACTGGAGGGCGTGAAATGACAAAAGAATGCCGTTCGTGCGAGAAGTTCTCTCCGATAATGATGCTTTCACGAAGCGAAGGGCGGTGCTGTAATCCCGCCTCCCCGCTCTCGGGGCAGGTTGTCTACGGCTCTGCTCGACAAAGCTGTTTTGTCGCGCCGATTGGCTGGAGCGACCCAGACGACCTTCTGGGCGTGAGTCTTGTCGTCGCAACGATTGACGTCGTGACTGTGACGGCAAGAGACGGCGGCCTCGTTGTGCATGTGTGCTTGGGCACCACTCCCCAAAAGAGCTTTTTTGGTCGACTTGCTTTTCAGGACGGCCGCTCAATGGACTCCGGCGGCGAGACACTCTACCGCCTCTTGATGGTCGCGGGCGTCGCGAGCCTCAGTGAGGTTGCGGGGCGAACTGTCAGAGTCCGGCTGGCTGCCCCGTCCGGTCTGCCGGTTGAACTGGTTCACGCCACAAAAGACTCAATACGGTGGACGATATGACGCCCAGAAAAAATTGCCACCAACGATTCACCTGTGATAGACTACCCGACAAGGAATAGCGGCGATGACGGCAAGGATTGAGCGGCTGATGGGTCGGTCGGATGAGTTCAGGGCAATGTGGCTTGACCCCCACGCGGGCAAGGGCTACATCGCCGAGAGGCTCAGATTCACCGCGAAGGAAGTCGAGGAAGTCCGGTTACTGCTGGAGCTCCCCGACAAGGTGAGCCCGTCGCACCTCCCGTCCTGGGAGCCGACGAGCGTGGAAATCGAGGAACGTCTGGCCGAGTGTCAGGCTGAGTGGACCGCCAAGCGACGCCGGAGTCATGAGACTGGGGCGGGCAGGGTGGGCGCCGGCCTGAAGGAGTATTCGTTCTGCAAAGGGACGATGTCGTTTCACTAGGCCAAGGGCAATGCCGCTTGAAAGCACGATCGTCAGCACGTCGATGAAGTCGGCCGAGGGCCGGGGTTGGATTGCCGTCAAGATGCACGGCAGCGCCTACGCCCCGCGGGGCTTTCCCGACGTCATGTACTTTCGAGACGGTGTGACGAAGTTCGTTGAGTACAAGCAACCCGGCAAAGAGCCGACGCCGATCCAGAAAGTCTGGCACGCGAAGCTGCGGGCGAAGGGGTTTGCGGTGGCGGTGATCACTGTGGCGAAGGATACCGAGGCGTTTTTGGAGGGTGGGGGATGACTGACGAGGACATCGCCGAACAGATGGCCCACCCCGGCGCCGTGATGAGTACGCAGCGGATCGTTGCGGGCCTGCGGGCCGCCTCCTCCCAGACCTTCACCGACGAGGCCCGAGAAGCCATCGACGCAGCGGTCGCGAAGGTCACGGCGGTCTCCGTTCATGTCGGCCAGTGGATCGCCAACTACGACCGCGTGTCGGCTCTGTACATCTACGAACAAGAATGGCGGAAGACGGTCCAGGCGACGTGTGCGTCGCTTGAGGAACGGGTTCAAGAGCTGGAGGGTTTGCGATGAGCATGAACCGACGTGAAGCATTTCGTGGGCTTATGGCCGCAGGCGCGGCCGCAGGCGTGTCGATGGCTGCGGTCGACACCAAGGGGGACATCACGCCGCCGGAGCAGGCGAGCGATGGTTTCCTGCTTGTAGTGCGAACGAAGGACGCGATGAAGACGGAGTTCGCAGAGCGTATTCGCGAACGGTTCCAGGGGGCGTGCGACCAATCCGGCATCAACTGCCGAAGGGTCGTCGTCGTGCCGCAGGCCGTGGAGATTTCGACGATCAAGCCCGACGGGACGATCTGCTCTGGGGAGGCAGTGTCTCCGCAGACAGATGACCAAGATAGGCCGTGGATCGGCGACGTTCTCTGGACCTTGACGTTCTCCGACCACGTTCATGTCGCCGTAGAGGCGTGGGACATTCGGCCTCGCAGCGTCCGGCACGCGGCGGTAACGCTCACGTCCCCCCACCGAGAGTCCATGGTCGGGTGGAGGTACGTGGCGTCCGAGGCGTTCTCCTCAGCCCACAGAATTGCGATTGACGAGCGGACGAACTCACTGTCTCAGTGGGGATCAACCGAAGCTTTTACCGAACACAGAGAAGCCAGGAAAAAGCGAGACATGGACGCGGTCGCCGCAAAGTTTCAGGAGTTCGCAGGAAAATGAGCATCGCAAACACCTGCGGCCACTGCCGCCACTGGGACGCCGGCCTCTGTTGCCGGTTCCCGCCGGTCCTTGCCCCTACGGGGCCGTCGGGCCCAGACGACATTCACCTGTCGTCTCTGGCCTTCGTCTTCCCTGAGACGACCGAGGGCATGACCTGCGGCGAGTGGTCGCCGAAGGGGTTGGTGGCAGCCCTCACCTACACGATCTCGTCTGACAAACTCATTGAGCGGAGGCACAAATGACGCGGCTTCCCGAGCGAAGGGCAGCGTTCGCCGTCTTCGATCTTTTTTTGTGCGTCGGAGTGGTTCTTCCGCTTGCGGTTGTTCTGTTTATGGTCGCAAGGTCGATGATCAATGGCTCAGTCCAAGACCAGCCGCCCCCCGCAGACACGACCGTGACCGTCAATGACTACCTCCGCACGGTCGAGCATGACGGCCATTGGTTCGTCGGCCCTCGCTACGCCGGCGGATTGCTCCATCATCCCGACTGCCCCTGTGGCGGCAAAGCGGAGGAAGAGAAATGATCAAGGCATTCATTGCATGGCTGCACCGGATCACCGCGCCGCCGATCGAGGTTGAGGTGATGGTCGGTGACGTGTGGGTTCATACCGAAGACGGCCCGTGGGCCGAGGGCCACACAGTCCACAAAATCGCGGAGGGGTGGCTGCGGTACAAGACGCCCTCATCGGCGGTTCTGTTGGCGGAACCTATCGAAAGATTCTGTCGCTCCAAGCGACTGAAGTCCCGCAACGGAGTGCCGCAATGATCCCCGAGTCCTCTCTCGCGAAGATGCGCGAGCGAATGAGCCTCTACGGCCCGAAGAACTGCTGGACCGGGACGACGGGAACTCTGGCGGCCGACGTCAATCGGCTCTTGGCGGAAGTGGCTCGCTTGCTTGAAGGTCGAAAACGCACGGCTACAGGAGGCGCAGCAATGGGTCGATTTCTCGAAATAGCGATGCCGCACGCCGACGACCAGATGTCGATGGACGTCGGGCACGCGCTGATGATCGGCCAATTCATTCGCGAGATCGACGCGACGTCGGTCGTCGAGGTCGGGTGCTGCTACGGCATCTCGACCGGGGCGATTCTTGATGCGTTTGAGGAGATGTGGCGGCAGCAAGAGGTTGAACATAGGGCTTGCGATCTGCGGCAGGTGAGGCTTCTTCACCTGATCGACGTGAAGTTCCAGCCGACGATTGCAATGATGATGAACAGGGCTGGCTTTGTTCCGCCCTATGCGAGGCTGATTTTCTGCGACGAAAAGCCAAGCCTGTCGCGGTACGGCAGCGACCGCCCCACCCTCGGCCGCTACTACGGTGAGGTCGTCATCCTCGACGGCGACCACACCGAAGAGACCGTCATGGCCGAGGTCGAGATTGTGCTGTCGTGGCCGAAGCCACCGCGGGCAATCATCCTCCACGACACTGGAAGCGACGGCCTGCCGGGGCCGCGAGCGGCGGTGGAGCGACTCCGGTCGAAGAACTGGTGCGCCTACCACAACGAGACCGCGGGGCCTCGGGCCAGTCGGGGCCTGACAATCTGTGTCTATGACGAGTTCGGTGACGCTGCGTCGCCGGCGTACCGGATTCTGGAACTTGGAAAATGAGCCGCACGAAAATCCTCACCACGTTCGGAACAGGCCCGGCCCGCGAGGCCCTGGAGATCAGCCTGCCCCTGATGGCAAGGTACGCCCAGCGGCACGGCTATCGGTTCGTCGTGCCGAGTGATGCGGAGGTGGAGTACGCTTGCCGCGGGCGGCCAGCGTCGTGGGGGAAGATTGCGTGGCTGTATCGCCTGTGTGATGAGGCGCCGTCGACCGTTCTGTGGCTTGACGCCGACGTCGTTGTTGTTCGGCAGGACAGAGACATCGCCGACGAGCGACCCGATCGCCCGTTCGTTTCGCTGACCGTCCAGAACACGCCCGACGGGGCGGTCCCAAGCTGCGGCGTTATGCTGCTGGAGAACTGCGACGTCGAGCGGCGTCCAGAAACCCCCTACGAAGACATTTGGATGGCCTGCGGCCCCGACGGCATGAACGCCGTCCGCTCCTCGGGCTGGTGGGAGCAGGCCGCGATGATCCGATGGCTCGGGGGCGACCCCGACCAGACGCCGATCGTGCCGCCTATTCCGTCAGAAAAATGGGGCACTCTTTCTTACGAATGGAACCCCCACCCGTTTGACCCGAGGGGGCTTCCCGACGACCTGCGGTTTTTTCACGCCACAGCCACGAATGATCGCTTGGGCGACATGCGCCGGTGGGCAGCAAGATCGGAGACTCAATGATTCACCCCCTGAAGATTCAGCCGCTCGACAACGAGTACGCTGAGTCTTTCAGGAAGAATGTCGTGGCCGGCATGGACATGGCCGCCGGCGAAACAATCAATGTCGTGGCGATTGCCCGCAACTGCGGAGAGCATCTCGCCAACACGCTGGAGTGCATCGACTCCATGCGGCCGTACTTCGGCAAACTGCGGTTCTACGCCTACGAGAACGACAGCACCGACGACACGGCGGCCACGCTTGACGCCTACGCCGCCCGGCATCCCGATGCCGTCGTCGAGCATGACTCCCTGAAGCGTCCCGACCTGCGGGGCTGGGAGCCGGAGCGAACCGTCGCCCTGGCCGAGTATCGCAACCGCTGCCGGGACTACGTCGCGGCCAACGGGGCCGACGCCCAATGGACCATCGTCCTCGACATGGACCCTCACGGCGGGTTCCTGCCGGATGGGGTGTTCAATTCGATCTACTGGCTCGCCACCGCGGGCCGGCGGGTCTCGCCGTCCGGCGAGGTCTATGCCACGCCCGGCGCCATGGCCTCCTACTCGATCCTGCGGAGGACCGCCGGGGCCGACGAGTTTCCTGGGGCGAAGGCTGGCGACACCTACTGGGCACACTACGACGCCTACGCCGCAAGGCCGATGTCCTGGTGGCGCGACCGGAAGGAAGAGATCGGCATGGGATGGTTCCAGCACATGATGATGCCGATCGGCGCGCCGCCGATGCGGATGAACTCGGCCTTCGGCGGCCTATGCCTCTACCGCACTGATGCTTTCTTGTCGAGTAGGTATTCCGGCGGGGACTGCGAACACGTCAACTTCCACCGCGGCATGGCAGCCGCCGGATACGACCTCTACCTCAATCCGGGGAGCGTCTATGTCGCGGTCTTGGGATGACGACCTGCGCCCCAAGGAGCGGGCGAACCTGATCCGACGCCTCCACCGCGTCTGGGTCGCTGACCTGACGCTGGACGAGGTCTGCGGCGAGATGATGCCCTGCCTGCGGTGCCGGCGGGGCATGGACGGAGACGCCGCCTGCGGCCTCTGTGGCGGCAGCGGGGTCATGCTCGGGTACACGCCCGAGATCGTGGCCGCCATGGCCCAAGACATCGGCCTGCCCGTGGTCCGGCCGGAGTCGTCCTACTGCCCCGACGAGGCGGCGATTCGGCTTGCCAAGGTGAAGCTGAAGATGGGCTGGTCGAATGCACAAATTGAAGCATCCCTGCGTGGTACAATACCTAGTGGGGGAGCAAATGCCCGAGGTGCGTCTGAAAATCGATCGGCACCGGGCCGTCCTTCAGCTTCTGAGGGATGACGGGACGACTGTGGACACGGAAGAGTGGACTTTTGATCCGTCGCTTGATCGCGGAGAAGCGCGAGGGACCGCGCGGGACTTCTTCGATGATGTCTACGAAACCATCAACTACATGACCCATGGACTCCCCGAAGCCGATTGACGAACAGTTCGCTTACGGCAACGACTCAACACCGCTGATGAACCTCGTCCCAGAGGCGCCCCCGAGTCACTGGGGGAAGATCACGACCGACCGCAAAGCGTCCGAGGCATACACCAAGTTTCTGCTGAAAGCAAAGGAGAAGAACGATGGGCGAAGGTGAAGTCAAGATCCTCACCCCCGAGGGTGGCGTGATGACGGTCAAGGGGACTGTGATTCCGCCCGAGGTAAACCTCGACGACGATCGCTTTGGCGCAGGGGGTATGCCGATCCTCCAGCAGCTGCAACTCCTGGCGCAGTGGGGTCCGCTGCTCGGGCGGCTCCAGACGATCGCCATGGCCCCGACGCCGAAGGACCGGGCGCTCGCCGTCCTTGACGCCCTGGAGTTCGCCGCCGGAAAGACCACGACGACCATCGACGACGCCGCCATCGCTCACCTTGAGGCCATTCTCAAGACCGAGGCGGGGGCGGCCTTGTTCAATTGGATCGTCACCCTGGTGAAGGTGGCCGCATGAGCGACGTCGCCGCCATCGTTGTGTCTGTCGTAGCCATCGGCATTGCCCTGGCGTGGAATCCGATCGTCGCCGCGGTAAAGGCGGCGATGGCTCACTCGCGGCCTATCTCTCCGGTGCCGCCGGCCGTGGCGTGGCCGACGCCGACGCCCGACTTCTCCTTTGCCATCGACGCCCTTGCAGTCGTGCGGAACCGGCTGGTCGATACGGGGTGTCTTGACGATGTCGCCAAGGGGGCCATTGAGGCCGTGACTCACGCTCTCATCTCGGGGACTGACAAGTGAACAACCTTGCCAAGGGGCTCATCGTGGCGGTCGTCCTGCTGTTTGTGTGGAAGGACCGCCTCGACAGACTCATCCACCCGCGGGATGTGCCGGCGGTGGCTGTCACGGCCCCCGACGCCGAGGCGAAAGCGTGGACGAGTGGCATCCAGGCTGCCGGCATTCTTCCCGTCGACCGCGACTACTACGGCCGATTCTTCGATTCACTCGACTGGGTGATCGGCAACGACGGGGAGCATGACGCGCCAATCGTCGACACCAACGAAAAGCTGCGGCGGTTCATCGCCGGCAGCCTCGACGCCGCCATTGAGAAGCAGATGGTCGGCAAGTATCCCGGCCTGGGCGAGTCGCTCGACCGGGCGTTTGCATTGGCGGCCAGCAACGTCGATGTCTCGACGCTCACTTCGCCCGAGGCCATCGAGAAGGCTGTGTCGGAGGGGCTCGCTCCCAGGCCGATGACGAGGGCGCTTCGCGAGCGGATGCGGAAGTGCGCCAGAGCGATCTGCTGGAAGCTGACGATCAAGGGGGAGTAGTCCATGCCGATCTTCAATCCCTTTGACGCATACACCAACGGGCTTCAAGGTGCGCGCGTTGATCCCCGCGCCGACGAGATGCTCGTTGACCTTGTCATGCGTACCGGCGGCGATCCCGACGGCGGGCGTGTGGCCTACAACTGGGGGCTTGAAGGTGCGGGCAAGGGCAAGCTGTCGCTCTTGTTCCCTTACGTCGAGCAGTGCTACCCCGGCGCGTTCCCCGGCCCGGCGCAACTGACTGGCGATTGCGTAGCCGCCGCCGCTGCGAGAGTCCTCCTTGCCTCGATGTGCTGCGAGGTCGTTCTCGGAAAGCCCGACGAACATACCGGCCTGATCGAAGAGGCCCCCGCAGTCTCCGACGTTTCCCGCAAGAACGTCCCGATCGCACAGGAAAGCCTGTGGATGTGGCGAGGCTACAGCGACGAGGATCGAGGGTGGAACTGCTCCGCTGCCGCCAAGGTGGCGATGGAGAATGGTTTCCTGATTCGTCAGGACTATCCGGCCCTCGGCTTTGACCTCACGAAGTACACCGACCAGTCAAGGAAGATCGGCGGGGCTCGACGCCCCGGCGAAGCCGTCCTGACAGAGTGCAAGAAGCACCGCGCCCGCACCGTCACAGTGGTCGACGACTACATGGCTGTCGGAGACTTCATCGCCTCGGGTTTCGCGGTTCAGAACTGCTCTTCGATGGCGTTCACGAAGACTCGGAATGAAGACGGCGTGAGCGACCAGCGGGGCATATGGGAACATTCGCAGGGGCTCTACGGCTGGGATGATCGACCGATCACGATCAAGAAGTACGGCGAGCCCCTTGTGTTGTGGGGCAATCAGTGGGCGATCTGGAACACTGGCCCCCGCAGAATCCTTGGGACGGACATCGACATCCCCGAGGGCTTCTTCTGGAACAAGGCCAGCAACCTCCGCAAGGCTCGCTGCATCGCCTACTCCTCGATCCTCGGGTGGCCGCGGAAGAAGCTGCCTGACTATGGGTTCGCGGGGCATATCTGATGGCAGTCAAGTCGCTCATCGCGAAGACCAAAACGCTACCCGGCAAGACAGACGTCTTAGGTGAGGATGAAAATCCGTTCTCGACGAACAAGGTCACCGGGCACAGTCTGAACTTCCCGATCATCGGGACGTGCAGCCCGACCGAGGTGTGCGCTGAGACGTGCTACTTCGCCAAAGGCCCATCCACATGGACCGCGTCGCTCAAGAAGCAGCATCGTCTCCTGAACGCCATGGAAGCCGACCCCGTGGCCCTCGCGAGGCAGATTGCCCATTGGGCCGTTCGGTTGCGGCTGACGTTCATTCGGTGGAATGGCGGCGGCGATCTGGTCAAGAGTTCTCCTGCGTGCATCGACGCTGTCGCTACAGCGATCCCCGATGTCCCGCAGTGGATCGTGACCAGGAAACCGGAGGTCGCGGCCTTGATCACGCCCAGGCCGAACGTCTTCGTTCACTTCAGCGTGGACAAGGGGTCGTGGTCGAGGCTTGAAGAGTTCGCGCCGCCCGCTGGCCTGAATTGGTTCTGGTCGTACCAGTGCGACTCCGGCGAAGAGCCGACCGGAGTCATCGCTCCCGTTGTGTTTCGCGACAAGTATGACCCGGCTGGAACGGCGCCGCACCCAGGCGACTACCCGCTCAACTGGCGAGAAGACATCAGCGGGGCCTGCGAGTCATGCCGCCGATGCTTCAACGGCGAGGCCGTCGCCTCGGCAGCGTCGATGAACTGGAGGGCCGCATGACCACCCCGCAAGTCATCGCTGCCGTCTTCGCCGCCGAACTCCTCACGGGCATGGTTCACTGGTGGGAGGACCGCTACGGAAATCCTGATTGGCCTGTGCTTGGAAAGTACATCATTCGACCGAACATCGAGCATCATGCTAATCAGACCGCCTTCACCAAGGGCAGCTACTTGGTCCGCAACTGGACGGTCCTCATCCCGTCGCTCACGGCCGCCGCGGTCGCTGCGGCCTTCGGCCAGTGGTGGCTGATGCTTGTCGCCTTGATCACCAGCCAGGGCAACGAGATTCACTGCTGGAGTCACCAGAAGTGCAGCCGGCCCATCCGGGGCCTTCAGCTTCTGGGCGTCCTCCAGAGTCCAGAGCAGCACGCGAAGCATCACTCGCAGCCGTTCGACAGGAACTACTGCGTCATGACAGACGCCCTGAATCCGATCCTCCAGGCGATTCGGTTCTGGCAGATTTTGGAGTTGATCGTGGCGTTGTTTGGTATTCGTCCGAGAGTCGAGAGGGAGGTGGCGTAATGGCAATTGGCGACCAGTGGCCGGGGCCGGGGCCGTGGAACGTCTACGGGCCGTATATGCCGGGGTCCTACAAGGTGCGGAGGTCCAGGCCGAGAGTCGCCGGCGCGCCGGACTTCGGCAGTCAGCTCGCCGCCGCTCTTGGGTTCGACGGGAAGATGGTCAAGTCCATCGACCTCCACGTCGCCGCTGGTGACATCGTGACGGCGAAGGTCGAGGTCATCGTGACAGAGAGCCAAGCCGTGGATATCCGCGACATCTTCACGAAGAGAGTCAAACTTGAGCCCAAGGTTGTTGGCGAGGAGATGCTGTGATGGGTCCGATTGATTTTCGTCCCGTTGAGATTCTTGTCCGAGTCGTCTTCGTGACGCTCGTCGTCGCGGTCCCGCTGGCGATCTGGAAGGCCGTCGAGATTGTTGCTTGGATCTTTTCCCACGTCTCGGTGAACCCATGATGCCTCCCCGCATTCTTATCTGCCTCGCCCTCCTCCTCGTCGCCGGCTGCCGCCCGGCGTCCCCGCCCCCGCCGGACCTACGGCCGTGGATCGCCGTCACGGGGGTCTACGCCCTGATGGCGCCCGCGATCGCCCCGCTCCCGCCGTCCCCGGCGCCGGGGGCGAAGTGTGAAAACTGCCGCGGGACGGGAAAGGTTGGCGACGGGACGGTTTTTGAGACTTGCTCGGTGTGTGGCGGCACCGGGGTGACGCCATCCAAGGCCCTCCGTGAGGCCGCGACGGCCTCACTGCCGCCCGTTCCCACGGCCGGGGTGTCCGTAGACCCTCCGGCCCGTTCCGCCGCTCCGGGGGCCTCTGGTTCCATTACACGGGGTCTGCCCGTTCCCGCGGTCCTTCCTGCGGCTTCTGGCGAAGCCGCAGGCCCCACTTTCCAAATCGTATGCGAGGACGGAGTATGCCGCCGGATCAAGATTACGCCCCGCTGAAGCGGTTTGTCCGCGAGCGCGGGGGCCTTCGCCTCGCCGCCCACGGGCGGTTCCGCGACCGATGCGTCGATTGGGCCGTGGCCGACTGGCCCGGCGACGTCGAGGGGCCGGAAGACCGCATCCGCGAGCGGCTCGTTGCCCGCACGAAGGAGGAGTACGGCTCGATCGTCGCGATGCTGCTGATCGGCATCGCGGTCAATCTGATCTGCCGGCTCATCGTCCAGTGGTGGCACAATCGACACCTCAACCAAGCCCTCATGCTGGCGTGGTCCTATGCCGCGAAGAATCCCCCTCTACAAGCCGCCGACCGCCCGCGACCGCCTGCCGGCGAGGCCCCGTGAGGACGATCGCCCGTCGTCGTCAGCCCGCGGGTACGGGTCGGCAGCTTGGGAGCGTGTCCGGCAGGCCGTGATCGCCAGGGACCAGGGAGCCTGTCAGCTTTGCGCTCAGCTTTGCTGGGCGCCCGGTGAGGCCCATATCGATCACGTCGATCCCAAGCGCCCAGGCGAGCCAGCCGAGGCCACGCCGATGGAGGGCCTGCGGCTGTTGTGCCGGCGCTGCCACTCAAAGCATGGGCTCAAGTACCGTCGGGGCGAAGATACTTCCGAGGACGACCCGGCCCCCGCTTGACGCCTGCGGGCACAGGGGGCGCCTCAACGAGCGGCGCTCGACGCTTCACGCCGCGAGCCTTGAGCGATGCCTCGACGCCCTTGGCCGATGCACTGACGGCGAGCATGGGGTCGGCCTGCCAGTGCCATCCGGGGTGGAGTTTGTTCTCCGCGATCTTCGGGATGTCCGACTTTTTGATGACGTAGTGCCCGAAGACCTTCGCCGTGATCCCCAGCCGGTGCGCAGTGCGGTAGGCGACGGGCTGAAGGACACCCGAGATAGCCGCGGCCTCGGACAGCTTGATCCAATCGTCTGTCTCAATCAGCATGGTTTAGCTCCGTGGTTGAAATCCTATCGAATTGCGGTCAGCAGTCCATCCAGAAAATCCCGCACCGCCACCGCCAGCGGCCCCCCCTGCCCTAGTTCCTGCCCCAGGCGGATCAGCAAGAGGGTGCGGATCAGTTCGTTCCAGCGTTTCGTCATAGGGGGGCCTCCTTGCCCGAGGGTCTCGTCACCCGCCCCGCCGCCGCCGGCGAATCCGCTCGGCCACCATCGCCGCCTGCCGCTCGCGAGCGGCCTGAATGTCGTGCGTGGTAGCTAGCTCCTTCGTTAGGAGAAACGCCAGCCACTTTGCCTCAATGCGTTTGATTCGGTTCGTTGTCATGCCCCCTCCTCCTTCGGCAACCACCAGTCGCCGGCGTCGATCAACTCGCGAAGCTCCGCGTCGAACTCGTCGCCGCGCCATGAGTTGCCTCGGCCGAACGCGACGCCGTGCGTCTCCATTCGGTCAAGCGACAGGACGGCACAGCCACCCGAATGCTCAAAGATCGTGGCGATGAAGTTCTCTTCCTTCTTCGTATCGGGGGGCGACCATCGAAACCGGATGGCCCAGAAACCATCGCCGAACGTGCCGTTTCGATGGTAGGAGGCTTCCTGAATTGCGAATCGCTTCTTGGGTTCGGGCTGTTTAGCGGCCATGCTCTCGTTTCCTCGTTCGGGGGTGTGATCGTCCAGGCCGGCACCGTGCCGGGGTTGCTATGGTCGGGGGGTCACTCAGGTTTTTCGCCCATCACCCAGCCCCATTGATGGTCGCAGCCGGCAACTGTACCGGCCACCGGGCGCCAGTCGGTCGGCGTCAGCACCGTGGAGACTCGCCACTTCGTCGCCACGCATTCGTCGGCCGTGCCGGCAAAGAGCGTGTTGCCGCCGAAGTCTCGCACCTCTCCGGCCAAGACCTCCGCGTATTTGCCGGTCGGCCCAGAGAACTGCCAGTCGTTGCCTTCGCTCCAAATCTCGCACGCATGGGTCAGGTGAATCGCTGTATCCACGGTCATCGTCTCCTCGGGTTTCGCCGGCCTGGGGTTGGCATGGGTGTGGGATTGTCGTTCACTCGGTCGGGGGGGGGCAGGCGGTCGCCGCCTCGGCCAGCATCACGGCATGGGCTATCTCGGGAATCGCCCCCAAGCCGCCGTTGTGCGACCAGTTCGGCAGCGCCCGCGCCCACCGGGTATTGATGTAGGCCACGTCGGTATAGGCGGTTGCCAGATATCGTGTCGCCAGAGTCAGCCGCAGAAGAGCCAGCCGCATCGGGCGGTGAGGGAGAACATTGACGGTGCCGCCGGCAATCGTCGCCACCCACCCGTCGCGGACCTTGCGGAACCGCAGTTCGACGGTCGGGTGAGCTTCAATGAAGGCATCTGCATCGGCAGCATTGTCGATCCAGGCGGGTGAAAGGGTCGTTGTCATGATCCGGGTTCCTTAGTGTTTCCATGCTCGGGGTCATCGGCTACGCGCCGCTGCCCGTTTCGTCGGTCGGGGGTCAGGTCGCAACCTCACCAATGAGTCGGCAATCGCCGGCCGAGACCACCCAGAGAATGTCACGGCTGACGGTCGTTTGTGTGCCGTTGTCGGCATAGTCGCACCCGAAAACGACAATTGCAGCGGCCTCGCCCTCGGCGTCCCACCAAGCCCCTGTGGCCTCGTCCCAGTCGGCCCCTTCGACCGCGTTCGTCGGCGACCAGCCGACCGGCCGACACCAGCGAGCGCCGGGGTGGCAGCTTGCGTGGCGAACCTTGATCGTCAATCTCTTTGTCGATTCCACCGTTGTCTCCTCGTTTCGCCGGCCGGGGGCCGGCATGGGTGTGGTTGTCGTTCACTCGGTCAGGGGTCAGGCGGTCGCCGTCTCGGCCAGCATCACGGCACGGGCGATCTCGGGAATCGCCCCCAAGCCGCCGTTGTTCGACCAGTTCGGCAGCGCTCGCGCCCACCGGGTGTTGATATAGGCATGGTCGGAATAGGTCGTCGCCAGATAGCGGGCCGTCAGGGTCAGCCGCAGATCAACCAGCCGCATCGGGAGGTGAGGCAGGACGCGGGTGGTGCTGCCGGCGATCGTCGCCACCCACCCCCCGCGAACCTTGCGGAACCGCAGTTCGACGGTGGGGTGAGCTTCGACGAACGCATCGGCATCGGCGGCAGTGTCGATCCAGGCGGGTGAAAGGGTCGTTGTCATGATCCGGGTTCCTTAGTGTTTCCATGCTCGGGGGCATCGGCACAGTGCCGCTGCCCGTTTCGTCGGTCAGGGGGTCAGTCGTCGAGCTTTCCGGCGCGCAATTCGCCCGCCGTAAAAACGAATCGCCA
>Ga0209088_10000160_pt1 | contig 49331 bp, 44 predicted proteins | sample S_140625_EF_Meta_FD_187324 | JGI IMG/M metagenome (GOLD analysis project Ga0209088, IMG submission 187324) | Freshwater microbial communities from Lake Simoncouche, Canada to study carbon cycling - S_140625_EF_MetaG (SPAdes) (version 2) | ecosystem: Environmental > Aquatic > Freshwater > Lake ... | reverse complement strand
TGCCTCCACCCGTTGAAATAGCCGTTAAGGTGTGTTTTTCAATGTCATTATGTAAGATTATTTTATAGGTATTTGGGTGTGTTGCCTGAATATCTTTAATATCAATGTGAACAAAAATACCTTGGAATTCGAGGAAATTTTCAGATTCAGGTAATCGCTCATCATAAGCTTCCCATCCCATAAATCCACCAAAAATTCCCATGTCAGACCCCTGACTCTTATGGGTTGTAGCCAAAGATCCATTTGGATCATATTCGATGTAGATGTTTACCAAATTGCCATCCATTAAATCACGGCACATCCTGCCAATGCGTAAAGCTGCAGCACAATGAGAACTGGAAGGGCCACGCATTACGGGTCCAATGACATCATTGAAAATACTAGGAATGGAATTCATTATTTAATATTTGTAGATTAATTTCATTTAACCAAATTACCTCTTTATATTAGATTATCAAAGTAATTTCGAATATCCATTTTTATATTTTAAATATTTCATTCTTATGATTATATTCATCTGGGCAGTTTTAGCATTATTAGCTATTTGGTTTAGCACCACGTTGGTTTTAGATTTTATTAAAAATAAGCATAATTTAGAAAAGGTTAGCTGGATTAAAACCGGTCTCATTGGTTTTTTTGTAAATTTTATTGATGTTTTGGGTATTGGAGCTTTTGCTCCTCAAACCGCTTTGCTAAAATTTACAAAGCAAACGGAGGATAAACTTTTGCCTGGCACATTAAATGTTGCGAATACCTTGCCTGTTCTTATTCAGGCCATTATTTTTATTACTGTTATTGATGTTGAACCTATTACGTTAATATCGATGCTTGTTTCCGCAGCTGCTGGGGCCATTTGGGGTGCAGGTATCGTTTCAAAATTAAAGGTAGATAGTGTCAGATTAATTATGGGTTTTGCCTTAATTATCACAGCGGGTTTTATGTTGGCGGTAAATATGGAGTGGTTGAAAGGGGGAGGGACAGCCATTGGACTTAGTGGATTTAAATTGATTTTTGCTGTCGCTGTGAACTTTTTTCTTGGCGCTTTAATGACTGCTGGTATTGGATTATACGCCCCTTGTATGGCAATGGTTTTTTCTCTTGGTTTGTCACCACAGGTAGCCTTTCCAATCATGATGGGATCTTGTGCATTTTTAATGCCCCCAGCATCCATAAAATTCATCAAAGAAGGTGCTTACAATAGAAAAGCTGCTATAGCTATGGCAATTCCAGGTATTATTGCGGTATTTATTGCTGCCTTTATTGTAAAATCTCTTCCACTAGCCTCTTTACGATGGTTGGTGATCATGGTCATCCTTTATACCGCTTTTGTTATGCTAAGGTCAGTTAAAAAAAATAAGATTGCTTCAGCCTAAGGAAAAATTAGCGGACAATTTCAGGCAAAAAGATCCATCACTGCTTTTCCCTTTCCATCTGGCGTAGTATAAAAAGGTCTTTTTTCAATTTCATACTGGGTGTCTGGCGAAATACCCAGTGCATGATAAATTGTTTGGTGCAGCCCAGCAATCTTTATTGGATTTTCAATAGTTTTGCATGGTCTTTCATCTGCCGTTTTTCCGTAGGCAAAGCCTTTTTTAATCCCTCCGCCAAACATTAATACAGAGCATCCGTCGGTAAAATGTCGGTGCATACCATAGTATTTTAATTCATGAAGAATATCTGGTTGGTTTACTTGTTCCTTCACTTTTAAATCGGGACGACCTTCAACCATCATATCTCGGCTGAATTCACTTGCGAGGATAATGAGTGTTCGGTCTAAATGACCAGATTCGTCTAAATCCCTGATTAACTTTGCGATAGGCATATCAATTTGCTTTTTCATTAACGCTAACCTCGTATGTCCATTATCGTGCGTATCCCAACCGAAGAAGGGTTCGTATTCAGTTGTAACACTAATAAAACGCGCACCTTGCTCAGTCAATCTTTTTGCCAGTAAACATCCTAGCCCAAATCGACCGGTATTATATGAATCGTAAGATTCTTTAGGTTCATCAAGTAAATTAAAAGCAGCCGATTCAGGAGAATGCAAAAGCGCATAAGCTTGTTCCATAGAACGTTGTAAGGATTCCTTTTGGTAATCGCTGCCAAATTCCCCGACAGGAGATTTTGATGCTAATTCTTTATATAGTTTATTTCTTGCTTCAAATCTTTTCAAATCCATACCGATAGGAGGGCGTACACTATCCAAACCCTGACTTGGATCAGGAATAAAGAAAGGGCCAAATTCGTTACCTAAAAAGCCTGCGGTATGAAATGCTTTTAGCTCTTCTGCTTCTCCTACGGTGAATCGCTGTCCTATATCTACGAAAGCAGGAATAACTGGATTTTTAGGACCTAATTCCTTTGCAATCCATGCACCAATGTGGGGTGCTGCAACCGTTTGTGGAGGTTCATAACAGGTATGCCAGTTAAATTGATGTCTGGAGTGCAGGATATGTCCTAAATCGGCAGCAACATAAGATCGAATGACAGTTCCTTTGTCCATTACTTTGCCAATTTCCTGCAATCCTTCTGAGAAATTAATGCCATCAAGTACGGTTGGAACACTGGGAAAGGTTGAAAGGACACGATTTCCCTCCATTCCTTTTTCAAAAGGAGTATATTTTTTAGGGTCGAATGTTTCTGTGTGTGCCATTCCACCTGCCATCCAAAGTAGTATAACGGTATCGGCGGTGCTACTATTTAGCGGTTTTATTTTTGAGCAACTAGTTAAAAGTGATGATGCAGGGGCTCCGGCAGCCATCGCAGCTAAGGTAGCTTTTGAAGCGGTTTTTATAAATTCACGCCTGTTCCAGGTGTTTTTCATTTTAGCAAAGTTGAATTTTTAGTAAATCAGTTGGAATTCAGGAAGTAAGGTTAATGCCCATACTAAATCCTGAATATTGGCTTGTGTCGGCTTTTCAGCCAATAATGATTGGGTAGCTTTTCTCTCCCTGAGGGTTGGTAGGCGACCCAAAAAATTCATGAAAAGAGAATCGGTTAACTTTTCTTTTCTCAGATTGGCAGACAACCATTTTTCAGATCCCAGTTGTAATCTGGTATTCAGAACTTGTCCATTGGTCACTTCCAGAGCCTGGATTAAATTGGATTGGCTATTTCGTATTGCCCCCACATTTTCCCTGTTTGGCCTGCCCAAAGCAGTAAGGAAAATATCGTTTTTAACCATTGAAGATCTGACAAAGCTTGTTTTTAATTCATTTATCTGAGGGAAATGCTTCTTAACGAAATTAGAATCGGTATAAACCGGATAAAATGCCTGACTAATGGCATCAGCAAATTGCTCAGCTGATAATCTTCTGCGAACCATCCCTTGAAATACATAGTCTTTAGCGACTAATCTTTCAGGTTCTTCATAAGCCACAGAAGGCTGTTGATATATTTCTGAAGATAAAATCTGGTACATAACATCTTTGATGTCATAATTATTTCGGACAAAATCAAAGGCCAGCCAATCTAATAAATCCTGATCCCATGGCAGATTATCCATAAAATCGAGCGGTTCTATTAAGCCTCTACCCATAAATTGAGCCCATAATCTATTGATAAATGTGCGGGCTAAGCGGCCATTTTTTTCCTGAACGAGCAGGCCCGCCAGATCTTTTAATCGTTCCGATCTATCTGTTGTTTCTTTTAATTTTCCTAAAGGTTTAAAAAGAAGATTATTGGAAGCGATTTTTCCGGTAGGCTGGTCGCAGCGATATATTTCAAGGGGTTCTTCAGAAAAAATATTTGCAAATCCATAAGCATCCTCCAGTTTCCAATCACTGATAAAGCTGTTATGACAAGAGGCACATTTTAAATTAAGACCTAAAAATACCTGGGCAACATTTTGTGCAGCCTGCATTTCCACTCTTTGACTTGCATTGATGGTTCCACGCCATTGAATGCCTTTGATGAAACCGGCGGAAGCTTCTGATGGACTTATCAGCTGGTGAACAATAGAATCGTACGATTTATTTTTTGTTAAGGATTCATATAACCAAGGAGTTATAGAACTTCTGCCTCCTGTAATATATCCGGTACCTGAGTAATCATTTCTTAATAAATCATTCCAAAAGGTAAGCCAGTGTTGAGCATAAATAGTGTCTTTGGCTAATAATTGTTTTATCAGTTTATCTCTTTTCCGAGGATTTTTATCCAAAGTAAAGGTTGATATTTCATTAGGCGTTGGCAATAATCCCAATACATCGAGATAAACTCTGCGCATAAAAACAGGGTCATCAACTTTTTTATTCCACTTTAACTTGTTTTTTTCATAATAGCGATCTACAAATAAATCGATAGGATTTGTAAGTCCATTTCTTTTTTGGGGAACCTTTGGTAATCGATGTTCGAATGGCGCCAATCTGTAAACGGAAGTAGTCAAACTATCAGGCCAGGGAGCACCTGCTTCGACCCATTTAATGAGTGTTTGAACCTGATTTTTCGTCAATTTTTCCCCTTTGGAGGGCATGTAGTCTTTGTGACTATGAGGTAGCGTTATCCGCTGAATAAGTTCACTTTTGTCAATATCTCCAGGAATAATCACCGGTCCCTCATCTCCTCCGGCAAAAGTTGCTTCCTTGGTATGTAGTTGAAGTCCGCCCTTACTTTTAACCTCTCCATGGCAGGAATAACAATGATGGGCAAAAATAGTCCTGGCCTCTAGATTTAACTGATTCAAATCATTAGAAGCGGTTAAATTAGGCGCTTTATCTTCTTTATTAAAATAAAGATATCCTAATATAAGAACAACACCTGAAATAAGGCTGTAGCGCAGGAAATTGGATGAAAGAAGTGGTAAAGACAAAGCGAATATTTTTTGGTGTTTTCAATGTTCTAAAAATAAGAAAATAATCAGTTAATATCTTTAACAAATAATTTTTTCCCATTCCTACTTATTTCATTTTAAGCTGTTCTTTTTTCCTGCCTGCTTGTTTAGGGTAAGCTAATCTCTTAATTTTTAACTAACAAGGGATTAGCGGTTGCTCTTAAATATAAATTTACGTCCAAAACCTGATTAGTGGGAATGGATTCGGCAAAGCGAATACGAATTTTAGAAGAGGTCGTTTTAGGCAAAATGAGCCATCTTTGGTAACCAATGGTAGTAGCTTCACCAAGAAAAACCCATTTATCGTTAACCCATGCTTCGACTTTCCAGCCATCAATCATTTGTCCCTGGCTAATATTTTCCTTCAGAGAAAGGACATCAAAAGTCTTATTCTCTTTTAATTCAATGGTAATGGAATTAGCCTCCATTTTCCATTTTTTATTTAAGGGTATTTTACTATCCACAAAAGTAGCATCTAAACGCTTCCTTAATTGCATTAAGGCGGCAGAATCAGCTGCATTAACGAGTCCATTTCTATCAATGGGAATATTAAGAAGAAGATTTGTATTACGACCAACCGACTCAAAATAAATTTTCTCTAATTGATCTATTGATTTTACTTTGGAATCTTCCTCGGGATGATAAAACCAACCTGGTCTGATAGACACATCGGTTTCAGCCGGCCACCATAAATCTCCATTTTTAATACCTGCCTGAAGTAAGGGAATAGGGGCGTCCTCACTTGGATTTCTTTTTTTTGAGTCAAAAGTACACCAATTTGTTTCCGACGCGATGCCTCTTTCATTACCAACCCACCTTAAATCGGCATAACCTGCGCCAAAAATTACGGCCTCAGGTTGAAGAGACTTAACGGTTTCTCCGAAGCCTTTCCAATCATAAACCTGATATTTTTCAGGATTTTCGCGATCACCATTAGCACCATCGAACCAAACTTCAAAAATGGGACCATATTGGGTTAAAATCTCTTTTAATTGATTTTTAAAATAAGTGTTATAAGCCTGATCATCTTTTCCATAGATGGGGTTGTTCCTATCCCAGGGGGAAATATAGAATCCTAATTTCAATCCATTTTCTTTGCATGCTTTTGATAATTCTCTTAAAACATCTCCCTGCCCATTTTTCCAATGGCTATTGGTTACATCATGTTCCGTGTAAGCAGAAGGCCACAGGCAGAAACCATCATGGTGTTTTACCGTTAAAATGATGGCTTTCATGCCAGCTTTTTTAGCAATCTGTGCCCATTGATTACAATCTAAATTTTTGGGGTTAAATATTTTAGGATTTTCAGCCCCTTCACCCCATTCCAGATTTGTGAAAGAGTTAACACCAAAATGAATGAACATATAATATTGCATATCATGCCAGCGAAGTTGTTGGGGACTGGGCTTTGTCCATGTTGTCGTTTGTGAAACTAAAAGTTGAAACGAAAAGAGTATGACAGAGAATAGCAGGAAAAATCGGTTCATTTATTCATGTGTTGTTTCCTCTAATATACTGCCCTAAAATGAAAAAGGGAAATAATTCATTTTAAAATGAAATGGAAAAACAAAACATTATGTAAAGGACTACCAAATACCTGTATTGGTAGGAAAAAGATTGAACCAAACTCTTAGCTGGTTGAAAATTTGCTTCATAAACCGTTTACCCATCACATGAATGTACCGCCTGAAATATCTTATTCTTCCCGGAATATGAAGGGATAATTTAATCCTAATCTGGTCAATGTGTTTAATATACACAATAGCAGCAATCACAAATAGAACGGCACCGATCACTACGGGGATTGGACTCCAGGTAAATTGCCCCAAGGTTTTAATGCCAATTCCGATCCAGGTGCCATATAAAACAACATAATGAGTGGCATAAATGGTTAGGGTTTCAGAACCAATTTTTAGCATTAAAGGCGGAAAAGTAAGGAGTCTCTCCAGGAAAATAAATATGGAAATGATAATTAATACATGGCCAAATCGCCAGAATAATACATTATCATAGGCTAATTGCAGGAAGTTACCCCACCCAGTCCATTGATTTAAAAGGAGCAAGGATTTTGTCGAAAAAAAATGGATAATTAAGCCTGACGACATTAATATAGCCGGCCAATACCAGGTTCTGTATAAGTAGGTTTTATGAAATAAATGCCAACCTAATCCAGCTCCTAACAGGGTGAATCCAAGCCAGGGAATGGGTAGAAATATGGAGCCATTATCTGCATCAAAATAGTTTCTTATAGCCAAAGGAAGAAAATCCCAGTCATAAGCTACCCAAGTGGGGTTGATTAAAAAAACGAGGATACCTCCACCAAAATAAAGGAACGGCAGAGAAATTTTACTTACCAAATGGAAGCAATATAATCCAATTAAGGCTAAAAGGGCTAAACCAATATTGTGTAAAACATCTAAAGCGGGATAACTTTTATAAAACCAACCCACTAAAAAAGCAGGGAAATTTACTTTTAACAAATAGCCTAAAAAAATAAGAAAAAATCCACGGCGAATTCCTTTTTTTATTCTTTCATTTTCTTTAATCGGTCTTCCATCACGGAGTAGTAAAAAGGTGAAAACAAGTCCGGTGATAGTAAAAAAAATAGGGGCTGTCATACCTCGCATGAAAAACCAGGTAGAATAAACAACATTTCCAAGGTCTCGAAAACGATACGCAAGCATGGTATCAACAAAGTGACCCTGAAGCATCATTAATATAGCAAAAGCTCTGATGGCATCAATAAATTGTAATCTATCCTTAACAGAACTTGCCTGATTCATTTATACAAATTTCTCTTTTCATTAATACGCATAATAACACGGTAAGTAACTTTTTTTCTAATGAAAAGTTAAGAAAAAACTCAATTTTGTGTAAAATAATCATAGCCCCTAAAAATCTTCCTAAAAACCCTGTCTTGAATTAAGTAAAATTCTCCGGACTCATCTTTAGCAAAAAATCGCTCTACAATTCCTGATTCATTTTTAGTTACTATACCTGCATCGGTAGATTGCAATGGATAAATGGGCCACACTTTTAAACTTCGTTGTTTCCCTTCTTTTTCTTTGATATTGATGGTTACAAATGGTAGGGAATTTTCTATTGAATCTCTATATGGATTATTCGTTTCGAAGGCTTCTGCGCCTAATTTTTCAAATCCATTCAAATAGGCTATTCCGCTCGAAGTTGAAATATTCATTGATTTCCTGAGGGAAGAAGCTGATTTTAATTGAAATGAACCATTACGCTGGCTAAGGTGAAAGGAGGCAAGTTGTTGTTTTGGGTAGGTGAGTTCGACACTTTCCAAATCCCTTACTTTATATTGAAAAATGGTTTTATCACGCCATTCATTACCTTTCATCCTAAAGCGAAAACGCAAATTTCCTTCCCATCCAGCTAATTCTCCAACAAATGGCAAGTCGCTATTTTCTCTAATAATATGGGTGCCTCGCTCATCCACAGTGCTTCCACCTACGTAATAACCCATTATTTTTTTATGGTTTCGGTCAAAAATTTCCACCCTGATGCCATTTTTTGCTAAATCATTTATGATCTCAGGCACAGCAGCTTGCGGCGGTACATATTTAATCTGTATCCGAGCGATAGCGTCTAATAAATTTTCTATAATATTTGGATTAGCTTTAAAAGTATCATTTAGTAACCAAAAACCATTTTTTTTACTCAATTTAACCTGTTCGCCATCTCTATGGGTAATAAATACCTCGTAAACCCTTTGTTTGTCTTCAATATGAAAAGTTCTATCAGGATCCACTAATGGTTCATTCTTGAATTGAAGTAGGAAAAATCCAATCCCTAAGCATAAAAAAATAGCCACCAAAACAATTGTTTCCCTGCGCATTCCCTATTTTTAAAACTACCTGTAACGGCGTTGACGAATAAAATTAAACAAGAGTCCACCAAGGGTAATAAGAACTAAAGGGAGAAATAAATTGATAATTTGCCATTTTAGTTTCTCTTCTTTAATTTTTGTTGTGTTTAATAATCTTAGTTTTATGTCTTTCCCTCTTGCTTCTATAATTCCATCGGAATCAGATAGATACTCCAAAATATTTAGTAATAAATCTTTGTTGGCAAAGGTATATTTTTCAAATTCATTATAACCTGCAGGTATAATTTTCCCTGTTTGTTTATCTATCCTGTTTCGAATTATATCGGCATCTGAGATAACCATTATTTTTGTTTCGGGAGACTTGTTTACAAAGGGTCTTCCTTGGGTCTTTAAAAAAGAAAGCATGGCCGGAGCAACTCTATTTTCAAATAGGGAAGAAAAGGAACCTTCTAATAACAGCGCTACCGTCTGTGGGCCCTTATTAAATAATTTTTCATCTAAAGGATAGCGCATAAAGTCAAAATTCATGCGTAAGGGTAAAAATTGATACCTGCTTTCTTCAGAAGTATGCAAAAGCACCGTTTTTTTAATAGGATATTTTGTCCCAACGGTATCAATGCCTCCTGCAAATTGCATATTGACAGGTCCTATGTTTTTCACTGCGGGGTGATTGCTATTAGGGATAACAACCAAGTGGTAGGGATATCTGAAATACTCAAATTGAGGTGCATTTCCAACCTGACCGGTAGCCAGTGGAATGACACTGCTCTGCATATCCAATAATAAATTAGGTAGTAATCGCGCGCCATATTTAAATAACAAGTCGTCTAAATTTAAATCTCTTTCGTTAGGCATATATGTTCCACGGCGCAGACTATCCAGATGAAGGGCAATTTTATCGGCAAGCACTAATAATTTCCCACCCCTCATGACATATTGATCTATTTTGAAGTTGTCTTTATCTGAAAATGCTGATTTTGGGGATGAAATAATGACTGTTTTGACGGAAGTATCAATAGAAATAACGCTGTCAAGAATTATCCGACCCGTATTATATGTTTCCCTCAGACTATTTTCAAGGTCTGCCGTTTCAGCGGGTAAACTTTCACCATGACCCTCAACAAAAAGTAAGGTAGGTTTTGTACTTTGCTTTAATTGCTGAATAGCATGAACAAATTTATATTCTAACAGATTGATAGCCTTATTTAAAATGACGTCAGGAGGAACCCCGGGAATTTGATTTTCTAAAAAGTTTACAGGAATACTGCGACCTTTATAATAAAAAAGCGCATACGGATAAGTTAGCTTTTGACTTCTCTCACCATTTTCACGAACGTTCAAACTGACCGGGAGAACGCCCAGTTCAGCCAGTTGTTTTTTTCTGGTATTTACCTGTTCCGTATTTCCCGCCAGGGGGTCTTCAAATTGATAAGAAATACGAGTATTTTCACTTTGAAAATCAAGCAGCATATCTTCGACGGATTCTTGTAGCCGTTTATAACCTGCAGGAAAATCACCTTGTAGCAGCACTTTAATATAGACCACTTCATCCAGATTTCGGAGTAAGGTTTTAGTCGCGGGAGTTAGCGTAAATCTATTATCCTCGGTTAAGTCAAAACGAGTGTAAAGAGTAATATTTCCAATACGGGAATGGGCAAGAATATTTATCAGGACGAGGATTCCAATAGCAATGGAAAGATTAAATAAAGCTTGTTTATATCGCATAATGAAAGGACTTAGGAACGGATGCGGTATTGCAAAACAAATCGGGTGATTAATAAAAAGAAGGTGATCACGGATAAGAAATAAATGAGGTCTCTGGTATCAGGTGCCCCTTTACTGAGGGCATGATAATGATAGTCCATACCAAATTGTTGCACTAATGCATCCCATTTTCCAAAAAATAAGGGTAAACTGGAGAGGAAATAAAATCCATAAAAAAATAAAAAGCAACCTGTGACAGCGATTACAAAAGCAACAATCTGATTTTCCGTTAGGGAGGAAGCAAGCATTCCAATAGAGGAAAAAGCACTTCCCAGTAGTAAAAGGCCCAAGTAAGAACCCCAAATGGCGCCACTATCCAGATTTCCAACCGGAGATCCCAAATAATATAGCGTTAGGTAATAAAATAAGGTAGGTATTAGGGCAAGAAGAATAAGGGTAATGGCAGCTAAAAATTTGCCTATAATTAATCCAAATTCGTCTATCGGTTTAGTGAGTAGTAATGCCAACGTTCCAAGTTGCCTTTCTTCTGCAAGAAGCCTCATGGTAATAGCGGGCACTAAAAATAAAAATAGAGAAGGTGCCATTTCAAAAAACGGCTCGAGGGAAGCAAAATTTGACTCTAACAGGCTGGTTTCGGGAAATACAAACAAAAATAACCCCATTACCGTTAGAAAAACACCCAAAACGAGGTATCCAGTAAGGTTATTGAAAAATGTTGTCAGTTCTTTTTTATAAATCACCCACATGGAAATCAATCTTATTTTTGAATAATAAAAGGATATCGACTGTTAAAAACAATTACAGCCCGGTTTAACTTTTCCTCATATTCCTCATTGGTTGCTAAATTAAGTGCGCGCAAAATCTCTTTATCTTTCTCCATCCATTTCTCCAATATTAGGCTACTAAAAGGTAAGATATGTTCTTCGTTTAAATTAAAAATCCGTTTTTCCAGGGTAGTGTTGTTTCTTTTAATTACTCCTTTTCTGAAAACAGTTCCAGTCAAAGGATTGTATGCTTTCATTGGAATCAGTTCCTGGTTTTCCTTCTCATAGGAAAAAGTATTGATTAGTCCCCTCACGGTGAGTTCAGCAAACAAAGTTAAAGGTCTTCCACAGCTGTCAGGAGATATTCTAATGTAAGGAACTCCCTTTATGGTGAAGCCCCAGATGGAATCTTGTATGTTATGGTCAGGTTTGCCTTTTTTATATATTTTTTCCACCTGATAGCATTTTAACTTGGCATTGTAAGTCCAGCTACCTTCATATTCTTTCCAAAAATGAGAAGGTGCATCCTTTTTAAATTCACCGATATGATGATAGAGGCCATCTGTAAGTTTTAACTCTTGAGTAAATGAGCGTTGGCTAAAAGAAATAGTAAGGGTGCCAAATAACAATAGAGAAAGGAATGTTTTTTTCATGAGATTCAGGCTCCTGTTAGTTTTTGAAATATTTCTTCCACACTACGTCTATCTTGTTGCATACCTATAATAACGGCATTATCTTGAACCGCTTGCTTGAAAATTAAAGGTCTAACATCTACCCCAGGCGTTGTTATAACCTGAATAGTCTCTTTATCTACCTGATGAATACGCTGTACGTCCTTTATCTTTTTATAATTTTCTGCAGAAAAAGAGCCATGGAAAGTTACGGTAGTAATCCATTCTCCCTGAAGGGTTGCCTGGAGGTTTTGAAGCGTATCATTAGCCTGTATCTGGCCGTTTTTAATAATTAAAACACGGTCGCACAGTGCTGTCACTTCCTGCATAATATGAGTAGAAAAAATCAATGTTTTTTCCTTACCCAAATCTTTAATTAAGGATCTGATCTCAATCAGCTGATTAGGATCAAGACCAGTGGTTGGCTCATCTAAAATTAGTACTTCCGGATCGTGAATAATGGCTTGCGCCAGACCGACTCTTTGTTTATAACCTTTGGATAACGCCCCTATCTTTTTGTGTTTCTCAGGTGTTAATCCTATTAAATCAATCACCTCCGATACTCTGGCAGTGATGTTTTTTATTTCATAAAAACCAGCCACAAAGTGAAGATATTCTTTAATGTACATATCTCCATACAGAGGATTATTTTCTGGAAGGTAACCTATAAGGCGCCTAATTTCTTTTGGAAATTCCTGCACATCAAAACCACCAATTTCTACAAATCCTTCGGTAGGCGGCAAATAACCAGTCAATATCTTCATGGTCGTGCTTTTTCCAGCACCATTTGGACCTAAAAAACCAAGAATCTGACCTTTTTCAACTTGAAAACTGAGCTTGTCGATGGCTTTTTGTTCCCCATATATTTTGGTGAGACCATCCACCCTAACTGACATAATTTATTTTTTAGTTTTAAGAATGTAAATTTAACAAATTTTGAAATGGATTTATTGTAGGTTTTAACATACCTTGAACTAAATTTTTTTGAAAGTAAATAAATGTAGCGTATTATGAATCATAGCATCAAGCACATTCGTATTTTTAGAATGAATATTCCCTTAAAATATCCTTTTATTATTTCTTTGGAAACGATAACCTCAGCTCAGAACGTCCTCGTCATGATGGAAACTCATTCAGGCTTATTTGGTTATGGGGAATGCAGTCCTTATCAGAAAATTCATAATGAAACACAAGATTCCTGTATACATTTTGCCAAACAGATCGCCCCAAATCTTCTGGGTGTAAATCCTTGGGATATAATAGCGTGGCAAAAGGCTATAAATAACAATCTGGCTGGACAAAATTGTATAAAAAGTGCTTTTGATATGGCTTTATATGATTTGTCTGCGCAGATTGCAGGTTTGCCTCTTTATGCTTATCTGGGTGGTAATAATACAAAGATTATGTTCACCGATATGACCGTTGGCATTGAAAGTCCCGATAATATGGCGGCGGAAGCTAAAAAATATGTCGAAGATGCATTTCCCGCTATAAAAATTAAATTAGGGACCAATTTCCATGACGATGTGCAAAGGGTTAAAAAGGTTAGAGAGGCTATTGGTGTAAACATTCCTCTTCGCATTGATGCCAATCAAGGATGGGACGTACAAACGGCTTTGGAAATATTAACGGAAATTGTTCCCTTTGGTGTTGAATATTGTGAACAACCCGTCAAAGCAACTCATTTTAAGGATATGACTTACTTACATCAGCAAAGTCCTGTTCCTATTATGGCCGATGAAAGTTTGTTTGACCCTATTGATGCCCTGGAATTAATTCGTCAAAATGCTTGCAGTGGCTTTAATATAAAAATATCAAAGGCTGGTGGAATTCGTCCGGCCCAACTTTCTGCCCTTTTTGCTGAAACGGCAGGTATGAAATGTCAGGTAGGGTGTTTTTCTGAAAGTAGGTTAGGAATTACAGCACTTGCCCATTTTGCTCTCGCACACGATGCTATAGTGAACTTCGATATGGATAGTCCGTTTATGCTGAGTCAAGATCCAATAGAAGGAGGGATTTCGTACACGCCAGAAAAACAAATAATAATGAAGGATGGAATGGGTATTGGGTGTAAACCAAATTTAGACGCAGCTTGCTTTCAAGAAATATAAATTTTTGTTGAAGGTCAAGCTGCGTCTGTAAGAAATTTAAGGTACTAAATTTCGCACAATTGATTTGCTAAGGACTTTAGCAGTTTTGCAAACAATTAATATTTTCTCATGATTCAATTGGTAGGTGTTTTTCCCCTTACCAGAGTACATGAGTTTTATGGCGCCTACCTGATGCAATAAATTCAAATGTTTGGAAAGATGATCTTCTTGCCAACCTGTTTGAATCAATAAATCAATGCTTTCGATGGACTCGTAAGACTCCATGATTTTAATGAGCTTTTTGCTTTCCGGCAGGTATAAAACCTCAAGCAGTTTGGTCGCTTTGGCAAGCGAATTTTTGTTAAGTGTGTTTTCCATAGTGTTCTCCAAGTGTCAAAAAAGAGGTAATCAAACAAAGAAATAAACCATAATATTGATTATCAAACTTTTAAAATTTAACAATAAATATCATTTAATGTCTTGATACAAAGAAAATAATAAGATGCGAAAAATCATAGTATTCTATGAAATATATTTAAATTAATTTTAATGTATTGATATTCATTAAAGTCTAACCTTAGTATAAAATTATTGGCTACTAATTAAATACATATTATTAAATATTAAATATTTTAAAATTAAATCTGGAATGTGCGATAAATGAGGATGTTATTTTTTTACGAAAGACCAATAAATTTTTATTGATTTTTTTGTGAAAATGTAAACGCATAAAACCACTGAATCCAGGAGAAGGAAATCGGAAAATAGGAAAGTATTTCTTGATAAATGGACGGAAAATCAACTTAATATAAAATAAAAGCCCCCTCCACAATTCTGGTTAATACCTTCATTGAGGAGGGGGCTTGAAAAAAGGAGGAATCAATAGCCTTTATTAATTCCTTTTTCTATAGCTGGTATGCCCTTTGACATCCAGGTAGGCATGGGTTTATTCAGTAAATAATGATCAAAAAACTGTTGCATGCGAATTTGAAAATCCTTTCTATTCTCCAGTTTTACAGGCCAGTGAGGCTCACCATTATAGTTTAACATCCAGGCTGGTTTACCTAATCGGCGCATGCCCATATAAAATTCAATACCCTGATACCAAGGAACAGCTCCATCGGCATCATTATGTAAAATAAGAACGGGTGTATTTATTTTATCTAAGAAGAATAGGGGCGAATTCTCAAAAAACTGCATAGGCTTTTCCCAAAGGGTACCACCAATTCTAGATTGAGTATGCTCATATTGGAACATTCTACTCATTCCCGATTCCCAACGGATTCCACCATAAGCTGAAAACATATTGACCACAGGTGCACCTGATTCTGCACACTTAAAAAGATTTGTACGAGTCAATATATAAGCTATTTGGTAACCTCCCCAGCTATGTCCCTGAATGCCTATATTATCTTTGTCCACAAATCCTTTTTCAATCAAAGCGGTTGTTCCTGAAAGTACGGCTTGTAAAGCACTCTCTCCTGGATATCCAATTTTATAGGGTATGTCTGGATTGAAAACCAAGTACCCCCTGCTCGTATAAAAGGTATAATTAATTTGACTTCTGCCAGCTACGGGAAGCTTATGCTCGTATAATCCTTCCGAACTACGTTCGTAAAAATTAACGATCATGGGATACTTTTTAGCTGGATCGAAATTATCTGGTTTTGCTAAAAGTCCGTTTAAAACGGTTCCATCGAGGGAGGTCCATTTTACCAGTTCCATGGTTCCCCATTTGTAGTCAGCTTGTTGAGGATTAGCATTGGAAATTACCTTAGTGGTCTTGAAATCAGGGCTAAGGATTAAATCGGGAAAAGTAGTGAAGTCCTCTTTGGTAAATAGCCATTTTTCTGCTTTAGCCGCCTTTTTAACTTGTTGGGTAAATTTAAAAGGTCCTTCCTGAACGATATTTTTATTTCCAGTATGCAGATTAAACCATAAATACCCTTCTTCATGATTTAGTTCTTTATGAAAATGAAATAAGAAGGGTTTTATTTCGTCAATAGCAATTTCATCGGCATCATATCTGATTAATCTATGAGTAGTAGCAGATTTTCTTCCACCTGTTAAATTATTAGGAGAAATGCCACCTTTAGGATCTACTTTCCAGCAATCATATCGGTCATAAAGTAATATAAAATCATCGTTTGTTGTCCATCCTGCAACGCCATAAGGAGAAGGAAAATCGGGGGAATCATTTAATTCATCAAAATATAAGTTTTTATTTTTTCCTGACAGGTCAAATTTTTTACCCGTTGCTGTTTCGTAGGCACGCCAGGTAGAATCAGGGCTGTCAAACCAATAAATATATTTTCCAGCAGGAGATAGTTGGGGCGTTGTCCGCACTTCCTTTTCTATAAGCGTTGCTTTTCCAGTCATGGTGGAAATGGCATATAAATCTTTTCCAATGGGACCTCCTTCCCAGGTAAATTTTTTCAAATAGGGATCTTCAGTGTACCCAACGACCACATCTGAATTGGCGGTTATATTAGTCCTTATTTCAGGAATTTCAGTAGAAGCAAGGATGTTTTTTTTACCTAAAGAAGGAATGAAAACGGCAGTGAAAGCATTTTTCCTTTCCTGATCGAGACGAACCTTCTGCATAGGATAAATGTAGGGGTCTTCCGTTCCCCAGACTTCAACCTGAACAATCTCTTCTTCCAATAAATTAGTGTCTTTCTGTAATAATGGTGGTGCCATCCCGAAAAATAACTTGGATCCATCGCGAGAAAATCTCAACTTCTCATTGACACTTAACACATATTTTTCTGGCAAAAAGCCATCATTAGGTTTACAAATGACCTTTGCGGAGTCACCCATTTGCAAGGAAGCATAAAATAGAGACATAGGTCTTGGATCTGCCTTCACTTTTCCAGTATCTAAAACAAAAGCAATTTGTTTGGCTTTTCGATCAATCGTCACATTGTCATATTCCCCTTTTCCCCTGTAAATGGGTCTTGATTTTCTGGCAAGTCCGTCAAAAAAATAAATGCCGGGCAGCATATTTTCATCATCTCCAGTCGTATGTAAAACCAGTCCAGGAGCTTCTTCCGCTATCTGAAATGATTTAGTAAATGGAAACGTCATAGAAAAGGTATCAGAAGTCGACTGGATTACAAAACTTGTACCCGTAAGAAGACTTTCCTTCTTTTTCTTTCCTTCTGATTTGTCAATCTCTTTATGGTAGGCAATCCAGCCATTCCATTTTTCAGGGACGGCAAATCTTTTAACCCTTGGAATTTTTGTAATATTTCTGGTCGATGTTTGAAAAATATAGAGGGTATCTTTTGGAAGATCTTCTGACTTAACTTTTTTACGACGCAGAGAATCAATGGTTAATTTAGGAACCTTAACCATAAAAGCCGCATGGCTGTTATCGGAAGTAAAGGAAGCTCGGGAACCTCTGGGGAAAATAAAATTTTCACCACTTTCAGTTTGATGGATTAGGAGAGTTTCATCTCCCTCCCCGGGAGTTAAGGTGTATGAAACCCATTTTCCATCGGCAGAAATCACACTATTACCTAATGATTTCCAATGCGCAAAATCACTATGTTCTAATTGTTTTTTCTGTCCTGAAACGGGATTTAACAAACCTACAAAGAGTAGAAAAAAAAGGAATGGTCGCATCATTTTATAGAATTTTCATCTAAAATACAACAATTAAATCGTTTGGTATAGCATTTGACATTTTCAAGCCTTCCCAAATAATTTTATTGCTGCATCTCGTCTAAAATCAAAAATCTCCTCTATTTTATTTTCTACAAAAAGGCTGTTTGCGATCGTTCCAAGAACACCGAGACCAACTTTGTAGTGCAGGATATCAGTCATTAATACGCCATTTTCATGCGCTACAAAAACATGTTGGTGATGCCAAAGTTCATAGGGGCCAATCAATTGTTTGTCAATAAAAGTATAGGGTTTCTCCACATGGATAATTTCAGTAACCCAGTATAGGGGTATTCCAAGGATAGGACGGACTTCGTGTTCGATCAACATGCCCGGGAATATTTTTTGACCATTCAGTTTGGATATCATTCGAAAACCTGCATTCTCTGGGGTCATCTTAGTTAAATTATCGGGAACGGAAAAGAAATCCCAGAGTTCCTCTAATTTTACAGGCAAAATTAATTCCCATTGTTTTTTCTTTATTTTCATCTTGTTTTGACGTCCTAACAAGGAATTATTTAATTAGTTGGGAGAATTACGCGATAATTCAACCCGTAATAAATTATCTTTACACCTTAAATAAGTTAAAAATGTCCGTAGTTGATGAATTTAACGATTATAGATCGTTGATGAATGATAAAATATTATCGGTTGATAATAAGGTGATTAAACGATTCTGGAGTCTCGATAATCAAGCTTATCAAGCAGGTGCCCTTGATGTTAAAACCAAAGAGCTATTAGGTCTGGTCTCCTCCATGGTGCTTCGATGTGATGACTGTATCAAATATCATCTGGGAACCTGTTTCGAATTGGGGGTTACCAAAGAGGAGCTTTTTGAAGTATTCTCTATTGCCAATCTTGTTGGTGGGTCAATCTGCATTCCACATACGAGAAGAGCGGTAGAATATTGGGAAGCATTGGAAAGTAAACATCTGTGAGGCGTTATGCCTAGATTTTAATATTGTAGCAGAGACGGAAACGTAGAAATTTTAATCCTCAAAAAAAGAATAATGAATTACGACATAAAAATAAGAGGTGACAAAAACGATAACGGCATGCTTGAGTTTGACCGTCTACACTTAATTACCCAAAGCACAAAGGAAATTGCCACAAAAGCGCTGATGCTGAAAATCAGAGGATTTAGTGACATTAAGCCTGACCATAAATTAAAGCAAGCCTTAGCCATAAGGTTGAAAAGTCTTAACGTAAGTAAGACGGAGGGTACTTCATTGGTTTTGGACTGTGACGCTTTTGAAGAAACAATTAAAAATATTCCTTTGGATATGTTTAAGCCAACGGAAGAATTATTGAAGCTGACGCCTATGGCATTGGTTATTCAAACTTTCCGTTCAGCCCTTTTGGAAGGCGAAGACAAAGACAATTTAGATAAACCATTGTTAAAAACCTTATTGAAATTCAAAAAGAATTTTGTTGGTGATAATGAAGTGTTTTTCTTTTCAAACAGACAATCAATAACAGATGTTGAAATAACAAAAAATGATTTTAAGAAAATCGAATATCTTGAAGACAGCATTCCAGCGGCGAAAAAAATAATTATTAACGGACAATTGGATGAAATGAAAGTTTCCAAAAACAAATTGGGTTTAGTTACACAGGATGGCTTTGTAAACATTTTTGCAGACGACAATTCTATAATTCAGGGTATCGTAAACTTTATGGGTAAAGAAGTCACTATTTCAGGAATGGCTCACTTTAAACCAAACGGACAATTAAGTTATATTGATATTCAAGAGTATTATGAGCCTGGTCAAAAGGATAGTTTTTATTCAAGAAAACCAATATCCATGAATATTGAACAGCAGCAATTATTTCAAATCAAAGAAGGAAAAAAACGCAATCCATTGACGGCTATTACAGGTAAATGGCCTGGAGAGGAAAGTTATGACGATCTAATTAAAATGCTCGACTAATGAGAAATTTTTTATTAGACACAAATATTTTAATGGCTTATCTTAAAGCCGACACCAAGCTTTTCAACAAAGTAAGTAAAGACAATAACTTAGATGACGACGATACGTTTATTATGATTTCAGCCATCACAAAAGGTGAAATGCTCTCACTTGCCTTACAAAATAATTGGGGCGAGACAAAGGTTTCCTTTCTCACTAAACTTTTAAACGAGTTTGTCATCATTGACGTTAGTGGAAATGACGACCTATTACTGAATGCTTATGCTGAAATTGATGCTTTTAGTTTGCAACGTCATCCAACAAAAAAACTCATTGGTTCAGCAAAACCAATGGGAAAAAACGACATGTGGATTGCAGCGACCGCATTGGTAACAAACGCTACGCTATTGACATCAGACGGAAAATTCATGCACTTAGATAAAGCGTTTATTAATATCAAATTTTATCATCCAAAGTCAGTTTAAAGAACTCATGCCTACCCTTTTCAGTCATTCACATTTTCGAGCCACACAAGCTAGGCTACATGCCAACGCTAACAAAAAAGTTTGCCTGCTCAACTGCACCACAGACAGACAATTGGATGACATAAAAGAACAACAAGGTCATAACAGCACCTACCCAAAAGGTATGTTTTCGTTTTCCAAAGACCGTTTTATGGTTAATCAAATATTCGTTTTTCAAATCAAATTTGTTGCAGAAGGCCAGCTTTTCGGGCAGCTGCAAAAAGAATTATAAAGAATAAATGTCGAATCAAAATTATTTAAATGCATTAAATGCGGTTCAGCAAAATGCAGTGACAACCCTCGATGGTCCCGTTTTAGTGATTGCAGGTCCAGGCTCTGGTAAAACAAGAGTTTTAACCTATCGCATTGCCCATATTCTTCAATCGGGAGTTTCCGCAGATCGTATTTTAAGTCTTACTTTTACAAATAAGGCGGCCAGAGAAATGCAGGAAAGAATTCATGCTGTTGTTGGTACCAGTGCCAATGGGATCTGGGCAGGTACTTTCCATTCCCTTTTTTCGAGAATTCTTAGAATGGAAGCACACCATATTGGTTATCCTACCAGTTTTACCATCTATGATACGGAGGACTCTAAAAATGTGCTCACCGCTCTCATCAAGGAATTAAATCTGGATAAGGAAACCTATCAGGTTAATCAACTTCGAAATCGCATTTCTGCAGCTAAAAGTGCCCTCGTTACACCTACCATGTATGAGTCAAATGTTGAGTTCATAAAACAGGATAAAGCAGCAGGTAGACCAATGATTGCTACTTTGTATAGAAAATATACAGAGCGTTGTAAACGGGCAGGTGCCATGGATTTCGATGATCTTCTCTATCGTCTTTATGAACTATTGCAACGTAATCCGGATAATATTTTAGATAAATACCGGCAAAAATTTAAGTATGTCATGGTAGATGAGTTTCAGGACACGAACCACCTGCAATATGCCATCATCAGAAAATTAGTTCATTTCGAGGGAAGTCAGCGTAATATTTGTGTTGTTGGAGATGATGCTCAAAGTATTTATTCCTTTCGTGGCGCAACCATTCAGAATATTCTTGATTTTGAAAATGATTTTAAACCCTTTGGTATCCAGGTTTTTAAACTGGAACAGAATTATAGAAGCAGTGAGGAGATTGTTCAGGCTGCCAATGTACTAATTCAGCATAATACCAAGCAAATTCAAAAGAAAATCTGGTCGAACAAAGGTTTAGGTCATAAAATAAAAGTGATTCGTGCGGTAAGTGATAACGAGGAGGGGAGACAGGTGATCAATACCTTAACTGAACTAAGGAATAGATATCATCTTTCTTTTAGTGAAGTAGCTATTTTATATAGAACAAATGCGCAATCCAGGGTTTTTGAAGAATATTGTCGCAGAGAAAATATTCCCTATAAAGTTTTCGGGGGTCTTTCTTTCTATCAGCGAAAAGAAGTCAAAGATTTGATTGCTTACCTTCGGGTAATTATCAATCCTTCTGATGATGAAGCATTGAAAAGAATTATTAATTATCCCAGAAGAGGAATTGGGGAGACAAGTATTCAAAAAATGCTGCAATTGTCCGCTGAAAAGGAAGTTCCTCTTTGGGAAGTAGTCAGGGAGGAGGGCCTTAATAATCAGAAAGCCCCTAAATTGTTGAAGCAATTTGTAGAAATGATTCTTTCTTTTTTTGAGAAAAAAGATACAGAAAATGCTTTTGATTTAGCTGCTTTGGCCGCTAAGCAATCTGGAATCATTGATTTGCTAAAAGCCGATACCACACCGGAAGGAATCTCCAGAATTGAAAATATCAATGCATTATTAGACGCAGTTAAAAATTTTGTTGACGAAGATGAATCAGATCAGGTTGATAGTCAACTAGATAAATCATTGGTTTCCTTCTTGCAATCTATTGCGCTATATACAGACTTAGACGATAAAGAAGCGGGAGATGAAACGGTTACCCTGATGTCAGTTCATTCAGCAAAAGGACTGGAATTTAAAGCTGTTTTTGTTACCGGCCTGGAAGAAAATCTCTTCCCTTCGCACATGTCCATGGACACAGTGGAAGGACTCGATGAAGAAAGAAGACTCTTTTATGTGGCTATAACGAGGGCGGAAACTTTCCTTACGCTTTCTTATTCGCTAAGCAGATATAAGTTTGGGCAGATGAAGTATAGCGAAATGTCCAGATTCCTGGAGGAACTACCCGGCGAATTTTTGGAATCAACTTCGCCCATGAGATCTAATAACAGATCGGTCCAAACCACTTCCACGGTAACTGGATTTTCTACAAATACCCGAAAACCATTGCATAAAATTCCTGATAAGTTTAACGCGGAAGATTTTATAGCCAGTCCTCCAGATTCGCTTGCACCAGGTATGTCTGTGATGCATCTTAAATTTGGTGTAGGAAAAATTATTAAAATTGATGGCGGAAAGGATAATAGAGTGGCGACCATTCTTTTTAGTGAAATTGATGAACCGGAGAGAAGATTAATGTTAAAATTTGCTAAACTGCAGATTATTAATCAATGATTTAGGGTGATTTTATTCATTGTTAAAGAATTTTTTAAGATGGAAATTGCATCTAAATTCTTAAGCTATGAGTCATCTTAATTCCTTTACTTCGCAACAAATTTTATTTTTAATACTTGGCTTAGTTATAGTCGTTTTATTACTAATTTTCACTTTAAAATGGTATCTCAGAAACTTAAGTAATGAAAATTTAAAGGAGCGATTTAAAGATTTTGTCTGGGCTTCTCCTTTAACGGCAAGAAATAAATACCCTTTAGTGAATCCATTTTTATGGCATTCCAATCTATTTTATTTTTCCATAATCTTATCCTTAATCCTTACTTATTCATTTATTAATTGGACAACTTATGAAATAAAGGAAACATCATATATACAAGATGAATTTTTAAATGTGGACATTGAGATGGCCATTCCCAGAAATGCCGATGCACCACCACCTCCACCGCCTCCACCACCTATGCCTGTCATTCAAGAAGTACCTGATAATTTGGTTCTTGAAGAAGATGAAATAACATTTTTAGATCAATCCATAGATGCCAGTTCATCGGTAGAAATATTTAAACCAGAGAAAACAAATATTGCACCACCTCCACCACCTCCATTGCCACAAAGAGAAGATGACGTAAAAGAAATATTTATGATAGTAGAGGATATGCCTCGTTTCCCTGGCTGTGAAAATCAACCTACCAAAGAATTAAAAAAGACATGTTCAGAACAGCAAATGATTTCTTATATATATAACAATATTAAATTTCCAGCCATCGCCGTCGAAAATGGAATTTCTGGTAATGTTATCGTTCAATTTGTCGTTAATACCGATGGTTCCATTTTCGATTCAAAAGTGTTGAGAGATATTGGAGGCGGTTGTGGGGAAGAAGCAATCAGAGTCGTTGAATTAATGAATGGAATGCCAGAAAAATGGATTCCAGGCAAACAAAGAGGAAGACCAGTAAGGGTCGTTTTCACCCTACCCATTCGATTTAAACTCCAGCTAAATTAAGTTTGTTAAACGAAAAGAATCATCACTTCTTTATCATTCCTTTCATTGCCTGGTATAAAATGGGAGCTGTTTCTGGCCCAAGGGAGTTTATTTCTCCATAAGGGGATTCTTTAAACTTGTAAGTGTAGGGTGCTTTCTCATCCCATTGACTCTTTGGAACAATGTAACCAATCATATCATTAGAAAGACCCATGGTGAAAGAATATTTGGATGGGATAAAGCTTCGCAATGATGGTGTTTCAAAAGGGGGCATATTAAAGTCTTGGCCCTTTGGCTTTTCAACTCCTCCATTTAATATTTCCGGATATAATTCTCCCGGATAATGCAAAAAATGGATGTCGCCAAGTTGCCAAGCTGCAATTTCTGTTCGTACATTTATCCAGCTACTCGTGCCCCGATTTACCACACCCATAAATGCAGCTAAACGGTACAAAGGATTTGCCAAAGGAAGTTCCAACGTTTTAGCCTTAATATCCAACGTTGCTTTTCTCAGCGTTTTGTTATCTCCGCCTGGTTGTAAACATTGGATGCCCAATGCAGCTAATTGATACCCCTGAGCAGCTGCTTTTTCAAAATTTGGTTCAAGATAAATACGATCTTCCTGAAATCCTGGAATGGGAAAATCAGGGGAAGAAGTCATCAGTCCGCCAATGGCTCCAATAGAAAAAATAGCTGTTCCACCTAATCCCTCAATCAAAGTAGAATCTCCTTTTTGAACCCCTTTTTCAATGGCTTCCCTTAGATAATGAGGAAAATCGGAAGTTAGATACAGGTTTTTATTCCAAAGGGTTTCGGGATGATTTGACCAGTTAAAAAAGACGCCTAGGGTTGTATCTGATTCGGCATCAATGGCTTGTAAAATATTAATTCGAGGATCCATGACCATGGGTTCTCTGGAATCTTCGACCAGATTAGAAGCTCCTGTAAGGTCGTGTCCAACTTTTATGATTGCGGGTCTTATTTTTTTATTTGCCTCTATAATTGAAGTTAAAATTCCCTCCTGTACTTGTTTTATGTAAGCCTTATTTACCCCGGAAGAAAAAGGTGTTTTGCCCCAAAGTCCAACTAAATCAGGCGTTTCGTGGCTGTGAGTGCTCATAATAACTACATAATCGATATCTAAATTAGCTGGAACCTTTTTCCTGACCGTAAGAATATCATCAGCTCCAAAACCAATGGCATCAATCACCGTTAATGCCATTTTATTTTCTCCATTTGAAATAATCATAGTACGAGCCCAGAGAGGATCATGAACCCCCATGGCTGGTCTGTTATTTTGGAAACCTGCCATCCAGACTGGGTCAAATTTACCATTTCCATTACCGTCTTTAAAAGTATCCCCATCTTTAGGGTCATATTGGGCATCTCCATTTTTATCGGTCCACGTATCGGGTACTTCAGGCGTAATATCTATAGCTGCGAATCCTGCTTGCAGGAAATTTTCTTGTGACTCCAGGCTAAAATCTATGTCAGCATCAGGGTGTCTGTCTCTGACGACCCAGCTGAATCTCAAAAGAATCAAGATGAGCAGGAATATAATGGCAGCTGCAATACGAATGAACCATTTACCAATCATGAGCATCGTTTTATGAAAAGTATTATAATTGTTATTTTATTTTTTCATTTAACAGGGAATAACAAATATGGATTCCCTCCATGAAATTACTTAATTTCAGATTTTCGTCGGCGGCATGAATGTTATTATCCGGATTAGGAATATTGACAGCAAGTGCTGGAATGCCAAGGGTAGTGATAAATGGGGCAATAGGCTGCGATCCACCAGTAGATCTAACTTTTACATACTGGTCTCCAAAGGTTTTTTGCATAGATTGTTCCACCCAAATTCCCAGATCTGAATTCATGTCTGTCCGATAGGCCTTAGAGCCAGCCCTGAAGGACAAAAAAGCGAGTTTAGGATGGTTTTTTCTCTCTTCAATGCTCGGTTCCTCCGTCACCAAATGAAAACCTGCTTGTAAAACATAGTTTTTGAACAATTCAATCATCTTTTCAGCTGGCGTTTCAGGGACCAGACGAATATCAAATTCAGCAATGGCATCTTCAGGAATAATTGTAGTGGCCAGCCTTCCAATTTTAGCAGACGAAATGCCTTTAATATTAAGGGATGGATATTGTAACGCTTCCTGAAAAGAATCACCAATTTTTTCTTGTTTGGCAATGCCAATTCTGGATAAAAGATCTTGTGTATCATCAGGTACCGTTGCCAAAATAGCCTTCGTGAGGCTATCCAGTTTCACGGCATCATAAAAACCAGGAATCAAAACACGGCCTTCCTCATCTTTCATGCCGCCAATAAGCCTGGAAAGAGCAAATACTGGATTAGGGACGAAATTTCCATATTGACCACTGTGCATTGGATTTGCAGGGCCAAATACCCTAAGGGTTACCGATAAAATTCCTCTTGCGCCAAAAGTTAAGGTGGGAAGATTAGAAACATGTCTGGTTCCATCTAAAATGATCATCCAATCGGCAGCAAACGCCTCTTTATTTTCATTTACCGCCTGTGGAAGGGTAGGAGAACCAAGTTCTTCCTGAAAGTCCATGATAACCTTGATATGGTAATCACTGGTTTTATTTTCTGCTTTCATCATTTTGAGAGCCGTGATAAAAGCCACAACATTTCCTTTGGAATCAGAAGTGGAACGTCCAAATATTCTCCAGTCAGGATGATACGTAAGGTTGGCACTGTCCCATGGGACTATCTGCCAATCATCACCATCAGGTTTTTTAATTACCGGAATAAAAGGATTTTCCTGAGACCATTCCGAAGGATCGAAAGGTTGACCATCTATTTGAAGATAAAATAGAATGGTTTTAGCAGATGGATTCGGCGATTTTTTTTCTGCAAATAAAACCGGAACCTCCTTGGTTGTTAATATTTTTGTTTTAAAATTGAGTTCGGTGAATACTTTCTGACACCAGGATAGGTTTTTCTGAATATGCTCTTTATTAGATCCCAGATTAGGAATTGCGATAAATTCTCTAAGCATTTGAATCCCTGAATGGAAAGAATCCAGGGGCTTATTTTCTTTTAAATAAGAATCAACCATTTGTGCGCCAAGTATATAGGGTATGAAATAGATGATTAAAAACGGAAGCCACATTTTGAAAAAAAATATCATAAACTATCATTAATATTTTAAAGAGATTCATTAGATATTACTTATTTCCACGTTATTTGAATTTTATCACCCGATTTCACTGCGTTGAAAATGGCTTCGATGATGATCATATCTTTGAGTCCCTCCTTTCCATCAACGGGTAAAAAAGGCGTTTTGTCTCGTAAAATAATTTCTGCCATCTCCTCCATTTGTCTTAATTGATGGGTAACATGGGGTTGAGTGAATTCCCCTTTATGGGATTTCCCTTTGATGGGTCCGTAACCTGTTGCGGGTTGAAGTTCTGCAAATCCGCCATGGCCTGTTAATAAAAAGCGGTCTAAATGGCTGGTATTATAGGTTGACAGGCAGGAAGCAACGGCTCCATTGGGGAAACCCATTTGAAATTGTATGGTTTCATCAACGCCCTCTTTAAATTTAACAGGATCTGTTTTAGTTTCTTGTGCAGTAACCCAAATAGGATCTTCGCCAATCATGTATCTCGCTCCGTTAATCGCATAAATACCAATATCCATCATCGCACCGCCACCTGCCAACTCTTTATTTAGGCGCCATTGATTAGGATCGCCGATTTTAAATCCGCAAAGTCCCTGAAAAAATACTAATTTTCCAAAATCTCCGGCCATTCTCATGCGGACAATTTCCTGCGTTTTAGCCTCAAAATGCATTCGGTAGCCAACCAGAAACTTCACCCCAGCCTTTTCGCAGGCTTTAATCATTTCTTTTGCCTCTGCTACATTTATGGCTATAGGTTTTTCGCATATAACATGTTTACCTGCGGCAGCCACTCGAAGTGTTTGTTCTTTGTGAAGCGCATTGGGTGTACATATATAAACCGCATCGATGTCTGGATTATTCTTGATAGCATCAAAATTTCCATAATGATAACAACTGCTGTCAGAAACCTGATATTTATTTTTCCAGGTTTCAATTTTCGAAGGAGTTCCACTAATAAGCCCCGTAATTTTTACCCTTTCACTATCTTTAATAGCTTCAGCTACTCGATTTGCATAGCTACCTAATCCTAGAAAAGCCACGCGTAAAGGAGGTCCTTCGGGACGCGGCGTGGGCTCAAAAGGCGAATATTTTTCAGCCATTTCGGGCAGAAGACTAAGCATGCCCAATGATAAAGGGAGTAGTTGTAGGAAATCACGACGATTACGCATCTGAAGAATTATTTTAAAGATTCGTGTTAAATATAAGTATTTAATTTTAAAGAGATTTTCAATCAGAATTATTTTTTATTGATACCTAATATTAGGTATTTTTATGCAGGGTGACTTTTGGCACCTTATTTTTTTAACATTGCATTTATTTTTGGCTTAGATTTGTGTTAATTAGATTAAATCAAAATAAGCATCGTTGTGGTAAAGGTACATTCTAGTGAAAAAATACTCTCCTGCGCAAAGGTTGGCGTTAAAGGGGTAGTTTCTCATTTCAAAGATGAGCATGTGGCTTGTCGTCTAATATCTATGGGCTTAGTACCTGGTTGTACCATTGAAATTTTACATAAAGCCCCATTTGGTGGAGGTTGGTATGTGAAATCAGATAGTTTGCATATAGCTATGCGAAGTGAAGAGGCTTGTTGTATTGTGTTGAGATAAATTATTATCAGATCATTATTGTGGAATCAGAACGGAAGCCAACTCGTGTTGCCCTTATAGGTAACCCAAATTGTGGAAAAACATCTCTTTTTAATTTTATTACTGGCTTACAACAAAAGGTAGGTAATTTTCCTGGTGTCACCGTCGATATCAAATCAGCAGAAACTAAATTACCTGACAGTAACAAAGTTTCTTGGGTAGATTTTCCTGGACTTTATAATTTGTACCCTACGTCCAGAGATGAAAAAATGGTGGTACAAAGTCTTTTAGATACGAAAGATAATTATCATCCCGACTTGATTTGCTACGTTGCGGATGTTACAAAACTAGAGAAGCACTTGTTACTTTTAGACCAATTAAGGGATATGCAAATTCCTTTAATTTTGGTTTTAAATATGATCGATTTAGCTCAAAAAGAGCATTTGGAAATTAATGCAGTACTTTTAGCTCAAAAATTAAGGATTCCCGTCGTATCGGTAAGTGGTAGAAGTGGTGAAGGTATTGAACATCTTTTTGATGCCATTAAGGAACAGATTGAAAGGGTGAAGGAGCCTAATCCTATTGAAAATTCTGAATATAAATTTTCTGAAGCTGAATTAGAAATAATAGGTCAGCTTGAACTTGTTTTCCCTTCTTTTTCAGCATATAAGCGTTTGTTAATGGCGCATCATGCCCCATGGCTTCCCTTTATTTCAGCCAGTGACAGAATCCATCTTTTAAGTATTTTAGGGGAAAATTCGTTTAAAAGTTTACCTTTTCAAGTCAGGGAAGTTACTCAGCGCTATAACTTTTTTACTCCGCTGGTATCGTCCGTGCTAAAGAAAAAACGAAAGGAAGGATTTACTTTTTCAGAAAAATTAGACGGATTATTAACCAATCGTATTTTGGGGTTAATTGTTTTTTTGGGTGTCATGACCTTCCTTTTTCAATCCCTGTATATTTGGGCAGAATGGCCAATGACGCTAATAGAAGGAGGCTTTTCAAGCTTAAGTAATTACCTTTCTTCCCATTTACCCGAAGGGTGGTTTAATCAATTTTTAACAGAAGGATTAATTGCTGGCCTAGCTGGAATCCTGGTTTTTATCCCGCAAATTGCCTTGTTGTTTTTTTTAATTTCTATTTTAGAAGAAATTGGCTACATGTCTCGTGCCGCATTCCTTTTTGATAGAATCATGCAAATCTTTGGGCTCAACGGAAGAAGTATGGTAGCTCTTATTTCAGGAGGTGCCTGTGCCATTCCAGCCATAATGAGTACCAGAACCATTTCTTCCTGGAAGGAAAGATTAATCACCATTTTGATAACTCCTTTCATCAGTTGTTCTGCCAGAATTCCTGTTTATACGGTGCTGATTGGTTTAGTAATACCTTCTAAAACAGTTGGTTATATTTTCAATTTGCAGGGATTAGCTTTTCTTGGATTATATTTATTAGGAATTTTTGCTGCATTATTATCAGGCTTATTATTAAAATGGTGGATAAAAAGTGACGAGCCTTCTTTTCTTTTATTAGAATTACCGGATTATAAATTACCTGTTTGGAGAAATGTAGGATTAACTGTTTGGGAAAAGGTGAAAACATTTACGCTTGAAGCGGGAAAAATTATCTTAATTATCTCTATAGTTCTTTGGTTTTTAGCAAATAACGGACCCTCTTTAAAAATTGAAGCTGCTAATAAAGAAGCAAAAAGAGTCTCTATAGAAAAGCAATTATCTCCTTTAGAAGCAGATAATCTTTCCAAAGCTTATCTGCTTGAGGCATCTTATGCGGGTATTCTTGGAAAAACAATTGAACCTGTAATTCGTCCTTTAGGGTTTGACTGGAAAATTGGCATTGCCTTACTGACCTCATTTGCTGCGCGTGAAGTTTTTGTTGGCACCATGGCTACTATTTATAGTCTTGGGCAAAATGATGACGAATTAACTTTGAGAGAACGCCTGGCGGTAGAGAAAAATCCAGAAACGGGTAAACCCAGATATGATCTGGCAACAGGAATTTCTTTATTACTTTTTTATGTGTTTGCCATGCAATGCATGAGTACTTTAGCAGTGGTGAAAAGAGAAACTAAATCATGGAAATGGCCCATCATACAATTTTTAGGTATGACCATTATTGCCTACATTAGTAGTTTCATTGCGTACCAAGTACTTCAATAACATGCATTATTCTAAAGAAAGAGCACAGGAATCCCGTGCGGCAGTTGAGCGACTCTATATTGCGATGCGGCATTTATTCATAAGAGGTAGTTACAAACCTTTAGGCATGTCAGGTGAAGCCATGATTGAGGCTTTAATGGTATTGAGACCTGAAATTTATGGTACCCTTTTTCACCCTGAACGTATAGAGTTAGACGGTTTATTGTATGTTTTTCAGCGGCTTCCCAAAGGAATTGAATCTTGTCGATTGATTCGCATGGTCAGTCGCGAAGGCTATGCAGAAGCTGGTTTTCCCTCATTAATTGCTCCAAAGAGAAAAAGGAATGCCTATAGAATTGATGAGGAGCAAATGTTTATTGAAATGACGAGAGGAAGAAGTGATATTTATGATATCATGACGCATCTTACCTTTTTATATATAGAGTCAGAAAAAATCAGGAAGAATAGCATCGATTTTAAGGGAGAAAAATCAAAAGAATGGTTGTTTTTGGAAAAATGGGTATTAGAAAAGAAAGATGAGAATCATGCAGATCTTCCCGTTGCTTATACTCATCTCAGTACTATTTTAAGAAGAACCTATCAGGAAACTGTTTCTGCTTGTCATAAATTTGAATCCGATCAAAATTTAAATTCTTTATTCGAGATAGTTTATTGGATGGGAGCCCTTTCCCTGAATGAATCCCAATTAAATATCGATCGAGAAATCAGTTTCTCTGTCGCGCTAAGGGAACATATTGGACATCATTTACATGGGGAATCATGGGCTCAGAATATCAAACTTTTTCTACAGAAAAATAATTTATTCAACAGACCTATTCATTTGATTAGCGCTAATATGCATAGTGTTATGAATAGTCTATACGCTCAAAAGGCTTTAGCGGGTACCTTTGCTGACGATACTTCTATGGAGGAGATAGCTAAAATATTGAGTATGGAGGAAAATGGTCATTTGCGAAGGGCAGTTCACGAATATGCTATGGAAAATGGTCTCCATCCGATAGAAGATGTTTCGGGTACTAATATTCCTGTTCAAATTATAGATCTGCAAAAAATTAAGTCAAATAAAACGATAAGTAAGGAAAGACCATTGCTTTTAGTGATGGATTATGCTTTTGGGGAACAGGCGTATGAAACTTTCGATGAACTTTTTAGACCCTGGGGAGAGGATACTGCCTCCAAAAGCTTATCGTTTGCCTCCGTTTCAATCATTGGTAAAGCAGGTATTTTAAAAGGGGGCAAAGGGGATATCATGATTCCCACTTCTCATGTCTTTGAAGGTACAGCTGATAATTATCCCGTTGATAATGATCTTACAAAAGCTGATTTCGAAGGGAATAATCTGGGTGTTTATTATGGTCCAATGGTTACTGTGCTTGGAACTTCCCTTCAAAACAAAGAGATTCTCAGTTATTTTTTACACTCTTCCTGGCGCGCCATAGGTTTGGAAATGGAAGGCGCTCATTATCAAAAGGCCATACAAGCAGCCTCTAAAATAAGGAATAATATACCCATGGATATGCCCACCCGATATGTTTACTATGCATCGGATAATCCTTTAGAAACTGGTAGTACTCTGGCATCGGGGAGCCTCGGATTGGAAGGGGTGAAACCAACTTATTTGTGTACGGAAATAGTGTTGCGAAAAATATTTGATTCGCTGGAAAAATAAAGCCAGATACTACGAATCCAAATAATAGTCCATCGAAACAAAGACTTTTTTGATACGGAAATGGATCAGCTTGGCTAGTGACCTGCAAAACTAGCAGCAATAGCCATGGTGATTTTACGTCTTATACCCATTCAATTTTTATCCTATCAGGTAATCTGAGTTTACAAAATCACACTATAATGTGATTTTATTGTTTATTATTATTGGAATTTGTATTTTTGACGCGTAAATCACATTATAATGTTAGTTAAGGATCTTGGCGAAGCAATAAAAAGCAGGCGCAAGGAATTGGATGTAACCCAGCCTCATCTGGCTGAATTGGCGCAAATAAGCATTAACACCTTGTACAAATTAGAGAAGGGACGAGGTAATCCTTCTTTAGAAGTGATACATAAATTGTCAGAGGTGCTGGGAATGGAATGCATTTTTCAAGTAAAAAAAAACCATAACTAAATGCGAACATTAGAAATATACCGCAATGGCATTTTCGCAGGACTGCTCATCGAAGAAAATCGAAAGCATTATATTTTCAGATACGATGAAAAGTATTTTTTAGATAATAATAATCCCGCTATCAGCTTAACACTGCCAAAAACACAAATAGAATATAACAGTGAATGCTTATTTCCGCTTTTCTTCAATATGTTGAGTGAAGGTGTAAATAGAAAATTACAAAGTAAACATTTGAAAATTGACGGGGAAGATAATTTTGGATTACTGGCCGCCACTGCACAATGTGATACCATCGGGGTAATTACCGTAAAACCAATCGTGACAACATGAACTTAAAAGAATTAAAATATTGTCCTGGAACATTGGCTGAAGGTTTCTCAACATACAGTCCAGGCTGCCTTCGTAACTTGTTCAACGGTAAAAAGGTTAACCATATTTTATCGTATGATCAGCCACAAATGAATGAAGAAGTAGCGGAACTCTTTATAGAAAATCGAAAACGAATCTCTATTTCGGGGGTACAAGAAAAGTTAAGTTTTGTGCTGGAAAAAAATGTATTGCGGTTAACCAAAGAAGGAGAGCAAGGAACCTACATTCTAAAACCTATACCGGGGGACTTGAAAAAAGTAGATCAAGTACCTGCTAATGAACATTTGACCATGCAAATTGCCAAGCAGGTTTATGGCTTAAACACCGCAGAAAACGCCATCATATTTTTCCAAAATGGTTCTCCTGCATACATCACCAAACGATTTGATGTAAAAGAAGATGGCACCAAATGGGGCAAGGAGGATTTTGCCACATTAGCAGGAAAAACGAATGACAATGCTGGTCCAAACTTTAAGTACAAATACAGTTATGAGGAAGCTGGCTTGTTGATTCAAAAATATGTTTCAGCCTGGCGCATAGAAATTGAAAAATATTTCTCCCTAGTACTGTTCAATTTTCTGTTCTCAAATGGTGATGCGCACTTAAAAAATTTCTCGTTGTTGGAATCATCCAAAGGGGATTATCTTCTAAGCCCTATATATGATTTATTGAACACTAAAATGCATGTTGATGACTCAGATTTTGCATTAAACAAAGGATTATTTGCGGATGATTTTAAAAGCGAACCATACAAGAAAAGCAATCATCCCAATAAAAATGACTTTGAAGAATTTGGAAGACGCATTGGTGTTTCAGAAAATAGAATTGAAAAATTAATGGCTCCATACCTGGAAAAGCAACCATTTGTGGAAGTATTCATTGGCCGTTCATTCTTAACTGAAGCGAATAAGAGAGACTATTTAATGATGTACCAAACCAAAAGAAATTACTTATTGGAAGAATAAGGCCATTTTCAGTTATTTCCAAAATGGAAATATAAAATAAAGGAAGTTCGAATCTCAACACTTCAAAAAATTGTTAAACCTGGTTTTGGCGTACAATTAGGATTGTCGATTAAAATTTAATTAAAATAAAAACAGAAGAATAAAATTCGCATACAACCCTTGGCAACAGCAAAAACGCATTTGGGTTCCTGGACTATTATAAGGTTGAAATCCTTTCTACGTCATTAGTAACTGAAATGAAAAAAAATAGAACCAATGGTATTGGGAGTAAAAATTCGTTCGTCGATAATCAATGATTGGAATAAGGCAAGAAGCTCGTAGATTACGCCACAGCTGTCATGGATCAACAACAGTTCCAATCAAAATATCTCCTGGAATGGCCCAAGAAAGAACAACTGGAAGCATTTATCCACAAATAATAGGCAGTATAAACAAATAAAAGCGATTTTGGTATGAGTAATAATGAATTAAATTTTGGATCTCTGGTTTCAGTGATTGAACAAACTCATCAGCATTTTCAGCAACAAGCTGTTAAGGCGGTAAATGTGTCCTTGACTGTTCGCAATTGGTTGGTGGGATATTTTATCGTAACATTTGAGCAAAAGGGAGAAGATCGTGCGGCCTATGGTAGTAAATTACTATCTAATTTGGCAGAAAGTTCAAAAAATATCAAAGGATTTGATGAGCGTTCCTTTAGAAATTTCAGGATGTTCTATAAGTTGTATCCGCACTTGCAAACGTACATTGCAAGCAATTTGCCGGAAATACCAATTTGGGGGTCGCTGACCACCGAATTGAGTTTAAATCATGAAAATGAGGGTTTTGCAATTATGCAGTCGCTGACCACCGAATCTAAATCTTTGGATTTTTTGGTGCCTGCTGAAAAAATGGTGAGCCAGCTTTCATATTCACACATTGAACAATTATTACCGATTCAAGACCCTCTCAAACGGGCTTTTTATGAGGTAGAATGCATAAAGGGAATTTGGAGTGTTCGCGAATTGAAGCGCCAAATCAACAGCCTCTATTTTGAACGCTGTGGGATGAGCCTTAAGCCTGAATTATTAAGCGAAATCACCCAAAATAATATTCGCCCAGAAACACCTTCAGAAATGGTTAAATCGGTTTACGTATTTGAATTTTTAGGATTAAAGGTAAAAGATGCCGCGGAAGAAAAAGACCTCGAAACCGCTCTGTTGGATCATCTTCAGGAGTTTATGCTGGAAATGGGACATGGCTTTTGTTTTGAATACCGCCAAAAACGTATCTTAATAGATGATGAGTACTTTTTTGTTGATTTAGTATTTTATCACCGAATTTTGAAATGCCATGTCATAGTTGAGCTGAAAATAGATGCTTTTAAGCAAGAGCACATGGGACAACTCAATACCTATGTGGCATTTTACAATGCCGAAGTGAAACGAGAGGACGACAATCCTGCCATAGGAATTTTGCTATGCACCGAAAAAGGCAAAAAGCTCGTAGAATACGCCACAGCTGGGATGGATCAACAACTATTCGTATCAAAATATCTCCTAGAATTGCCCAAGAAAGAACAACTGGAAGCATTTATCCAAAAAGAACTGGAAAAATTGAAGTAGAAACAAATAAAAGCGATGGATTTTGCACAAGTGATTTCGGATGGAACCCCATCTACAACAGTTAAAGACTATTGCGATAATGGAAATATGTAGGCAAACCGGAAGGCCGTTAAGGATTTGTAACTTGATGATTTTTCTGGAATGTCTAATGCAATCAAATAGTTTAATTAAGACTTCTTAAAATAATTTAAAGTCGAAATAGAAAATGCTTTGGTTCAAAACATTTCCAAATTCTTAGTAGCATTAGGAAGGGGTAATATTCCCTGAAAAATGTAAAAGTAGCTTGACCACTATCGAAGAAATTGAACTCAAAAAAATTAAATTATATTTTCCAGTTTATTTCGGAAACAATTGGTTAACATAATCAGGGTAATCAAAAAATCATATTGAAAAAATTATAAACGCTAGACTTAGGAAAAGATTAAGTTGCAAAAAAAAAAAAAAATTCTATTTTTGTAATGAATAAATATTATTTAAACCTAAAGTTGCATTTCTGAATTGAATGCAGCTAAACTGATAGGTAATAAAATGAGAAAAATCATAATTTCCATCATCATTCATTCAGTGTGGTTAATCCCTAATTTAGCCTTTTCACAAATTCCTACCATCAGATCTTTTAGTGGCGATGGTAAAAATGTAGATTGGCCAAAAATAAAAGCTGATACCGAAAAAGAAGAAAAAGCGGCAGGAGGTGGACCTGGTTTCTATAACTATGATTGCGACCAGGGGGTTAATCCTTTAAGCGCCTCTTCTACATTAGCAAATCAGGGCAAATACAATTACAAAATTAAAAATATTAACGACGATGATCCGATGACCGCTTGGATAGAAGGAAAACAAGATTATGGCATTGGCGAGTATTTTGAGATAAAAGCTGCTGGAATCAATGTTATTTGTAACGGTTATCAGGCGTCACCCAAAGCTTGGATTGAAAATTCGCGGGTTAAAAAATTTAAAGTTTATAAGAACAATATTGCATTGTGTTTCCTGGAATTGGCCGATGAGATGGGTAGACTGTCTTTTGAACTTCCAGACTATAGAAAATATAATCGAAATAAAGAAAGTGTGTATAAATTTGAAATTGTAGAAGTTTACAAAGGTACTAAGTGGAAAGATGTTGGCATATCTGAAATAAACCTGGGACTCTGCTGTGTGGCTGAATCATCAACTATAAAAACTTCCTCCGATCAGGTAATAATATCAAATGTTAATAAAGGATTTACCATAAGCACAATAAATACATCAACCGGTGAATTATCAAATGCTGAGGTTTTAAAAGTATTTAAACAAAGACACTTAAGTTTATTGAAAATTAATTGCGGAACAAAAGAAATTCAATTGACATACAATCATCCTCTTTATATAAAAGATTTCGGTTTTTCATCTATTAACAGATATATGGAAGTTAAAAATTTAAATAACTATGAAGATCTAATTAATAGGATTGAATTAGGCGTTTGGGATGAATCTAAAAATCAAATTAATTTCGAGAAACTCGATAAAATAGAAATAATTACTGGTGTTTTTGAGACAATAACTATTGGGAAACTTACTCGTGGAAATACTTTTATTACCAATGGATTTATTTCCAGGGTTTATTAAACAAAGGCAGAAAGATTCATTTTTATAAAAAAAATAACCAATGATGAAAAAAGTATTTATACTATTCGCCCTTACTATTTTGAGCTTGAAAGGCATCGCTCAAGAAAAACTTGATTATGCCCGAACATGGGTTTTTATGGTCGGAGTCTTAGAATGGGCAGATGGTAAAACCTTTGCTCCGTTCGAAAAAGAAGGTAGGGTGGACGCCAAAATAATGAATTTCTTTGAACAGCAAGGCGTTCCCGCCAACCAAATACTTTATATAAAAGATGAAGGTGCTACTACAAATACGGTCAGGGAGGCATTTTTAACTTTTTTGAAACAAGCAAAGAAAGGCGATATGCTGTTTTTTTATTATTGCGGGCATGGTTATAAAAACGATGATGGAAAGGTCTGTTTTGCCAATTATAAAGGGGCAGATTGGACAGCCGAGGAAATTGTAAAGACCGTAAACGAAAATTTTGCTGGAAATACCGCATTGTTTACCGCCGATTGCTGTAATTCAGGTGGCTTGGCAAAAGAAGTCCAGAAATACAAAACCCGAAATTATGCCGCCCTAAATTCTGTTGTGCCGACAGATGTTTCGACGGCAAACTGGACATTTTCAAATGCGCTGTTATATGCACTCAGAGGTAGAAATTTTGTTGATACCAATAATAATGGAATGATTCAGCTAGGAGAACTATCTGAGTATATTGATACCGAAATGGCTGTTGTGGAAGGACAAAAAGCATCCTATTTTGTGCCGGCGAGTATGAAAAACTGGACTTTGAGTAGCGGAGTGAAAGCCAAGAGCAATACTAGAATCGGAGAGCGGGTGATGGTAGATTATGACGGAACAAAATGGCTCGGATTTATAGAAGGGATAGAAACCAATAAAATGGTAAAGGTAAGATTTTATAGCTACACCAACAACGAAGTCGATATTGTTGAGCCTTCAAGAGTGTACCCCTTTAAATGTTCCAGCGATTTTCCTATTGGAAAATCTGTAAAAGCGTATAGCTCAAGTGACAAAAAATGGTATCCCGCAGTGGTTTTAGAGAAGTTTTCGTGCATGCATTATATTCATTATTCAGATTATGGCAACGAATGGGACGAATGGGTGGCGCCGGCCAATATCAAAGAATGATAAATCCTTTACTAGTTAGTAGGTTGGTTAAGAGCAGGAATAATACCTGATACAGCTCAATTTGCTGTTGTAACTGCTATTTTAAGAAATTTGAGGTTCATTGCTGACAGAATGTTTTACATCCTGAAGTCACCAACTTTATGAAGCGGTAAGACGTTCTTAAAGTAGTAATAGTGAACCAAAAATCTACATGGAAAATAAGCAAAAAATAATAGTCATAGGTGGAGGATTTGCAGGAGTGCAGTTTATCAAAAATATTGACGAAAACCTATTTGATGTTTTGTTGATTGATAAAGTTAATCACCATCAATTTCAACCGCTATTTTACCAAGTTGCGACTTCACAATTAGAGCCATCCAGTATTTCATTTCCCCTTAGGAACATTTTTAAGAATAAAAACAACATTCAAATTCGGCTTGCAGAAGTATTTAGTGTTGACAAAGCAAATAATAAAATATCGACCAGTATTGGTGAATTTACTTTTGATTATTTGGTGATTGCTATTGGGTGTGAAACGAATTTTTTTGGAAATGAAAATTTAAAAAAAAAGACGCTGACTTTAAAATCAACCTACGATGCCATTACCATTCGTAACCACATATTGCAAACATTTGAAGACATCATTTCATCCACTGAGGAGGACAAAGAATGCCTTTTAAATCTTGTTATAGTCGGCGCTGGGCCAACAGGCGTTGAACTTTCAGGTGCTTTTGCTGAAATTAAAAAGGATATTTTACCAAAAGATTATCATGGAATTGATTTCTCTAAATTTAAAATATTCTTGATAGAAGGTAGTAAAAACACCTTAAATAATATGAGCAATGAAGCTAAATTGATTTCAAAAAAATATTTAGAGAAAATAGGCGTAATTGTTTATACAGAAAGATTTGTTAAAGATTATGATGGCACCATTTTAACCCTGAATACGGGGGAAACCATAAAAACTAAAACGGTAATTTGGGCTGCTGGGGTTACCGGGAATAAAATGAATGGGTTCTCCAATGATGAAATTACAGCTGGCAATAGAATTAAAGTGGACAGAATAAATAAAGTGATGGAGAGTGAAAATATTTTTGCTCTTGGAGATATTGCTTTTATGGCAACGCCAAATTATCCAAATGGACATCCTCAAGTGGCAAATGTTGCCATCAATCAAGCAAAGCTGCTAGCCAATAACTTAAAATTGTTGAGACGGAATAAGCCAATGGTAAATTTTGAATATAAAGACCTGGGTTCGATGGCTACCATTGGTAGAAACAAAGCTGTAGTTGATTTTCCGTTCATTCACTTTCAAGGATATTTTGCCTGGATTGTGTGGATGTTCCTTCATTTGATGCTCATATTAAGTGTGAAAAATAAACTAATCATTTTTATCAATTGGGCTTGGGCATATATTAGCAAAGACACCTCATTACGCCTGATACTTTCACCAAGAAAATTAGAAAAATGACTACAATTCCAATGACCCAGTAACTTAACTTTTACACCAAAGGAAAAAAAGTAACCTTAATTTTAAATAATATGGCAATTGAAGGAACAAAAGAAAATCCGTGGAAATTAAAAACGCCACCATTGACATCGGACTATGAAATGTATAAAGATGTAAAGGACGGTAAAGACGTTATTATCTGCATCGTTGGCAAAACTACCTTAATTTATGATACAAATTGTTTGACTGACTTGCATACAATGTTATCAAAACACGGAGATTGGATGGAATTGGGAAGTGCAGACGAACAAAAACCAGCAAAAGAAGGAACGGTAGAAGCTTGGGGACGTTCTGAAAGCAATCCAAATGGTGGTTGGTATGGTCTAAAAAAGGGACTTCGTGGTCGATTTGGAATGTATATTCCTCCTTTAATGGAAAAACTTGAACTTGCAGAAGTAACTCACGATGCAAAGGGAAATAAAATGAAAGCAAAGTGACAACTACTTAAAGCTACAAAACGGGGTCATATATTTCACCAAAAAAACAATCAATTGTATTTTTTTTAGGTGAAGCATATTTTTGAATCATCTTTTCCTTTAACGTATTCCTTAGAATAGGGGTTTAATTTTATTAGGCTATCATTTTACATTTTTTTGAAATCACTTCTCAGATTATATGTGAACGGCCGGGTGAATTCTGGACGATGATTCAAATCATTAAATGATAGCTATGATTAATAATATAGATTCTCATAAAAATTAAATAATAGTCAGAAGTCAAATGGCATGGGAATAATTCACACTCACTGGCATTTTGAACAAACACCCTGCATAACATAATAGGTATCTTTCACTTTAAATCCGGCCGGATGTACTATTTTGGGAAATTCTACCCCGTTCAAACAAATGGTCTTTGTACATTTTTCGCAATGAAAATGGGCATGGTTATGTTTGTGATTCTCCTTTTCACATAAATCTACACAAAGCGCAAATCTTAATTTATCAGTCCCATCTATAGCTCTGTGAATCAATCCATTGTCTTCGAAACTACGCAATGTCCTATACAGCGTAATCCTATCGATTTTTCCTAAATCATTTTCAAAATCACTTTGAGATAGCGCTTGTTCTTTAATCAAAAAGACCGATAAAACTTCTTTCCTGACTTGTGTCAACCTTAAATCATGCTTCTTCAATAAGGTCATAACTTCTGTTTCCAATTCAATGTCGGTCCTCATTTTTTTCTTTGTATTTGAAACTATGTTGCAAAAATGATTATATTTGTAATCAGAACGGAAATTAGTTAGTTTTCTTTAATAAATCTAAAAAATACGTCAATATGAATGTTTCCGGCATTCAAAGGTTCAAATATGGGTGTTTTTTAGGCATCATGTTGCTCTTTTCCAATTATTTAGCGGGACAGGAGCTACATTCATCTTGTTCTTTAAATGTTAAGGTTGCTGTGGTTGATCCTAAGGGTAAACCATTAGCTTATGTAAATATAGGCGTTTTAGGGCAAAGTAAAGGGGGGGCAACCAATGAGGAAGGCATTCTAATTTTCAAAAATTTATGTAAGGATACCTATGCTTTCCAGTTTTCCCGCATTGGATGGGAAGCGGATGAGGTTACTTTTTTAATAGAAAAAGATACGAGTATTTTGATGGTTCTCAGGGAATCAGGCATCATGCTGGACAAAATAACCGTGCTGGGTTATGGAGATAAATTGGGAAAAAATACTATTAAAGAGGTACTTGACTTAGAAGCTTTGCGAAGTACCATGGGCTTTGGTCTGGCGGAAAGTTTAAAGCAATTGCCCGGAGTTCAGACGTTAAATACAGGTGCGAGTATTTCTAAACCCATTATTCAGGGTTTACACAGTAATCGGGTTTTAATTTTACAAAATGGCGTCAGACAGGAGGGACAACAGTGGGGTAGTGAACATGCGCCTGAAATTGACCCCTTCCTTTCTACAAAAATTCAGGTGATTAAGGGGGCAGGTAGCATCAGGTATGGTGGTGATGCTTTAGGTGGTATTATTTTGGTTGAACCTCCTCCTTTAAGACGGGAAAAGGGAATAGATGGTGAGTTACATTTGCAAGGGATGTCCAACGGTAAACTGGGTATTTTAAGTGGACAAATAAATGGTAATCATTCCTTTGGAAATTTACCGGTGTCAGGAAGAATTCAGGGAACGCTGAAAAGTGGTGGGAATTTGCATACGCCAGATTATTTTATGAATAATACTGGAGTGAGAGAGGAAAATTTTTCCTGGATGCTCGGTACCGAGAAAAATAATCTTAATACTACTTTTTTCTACTCCCGCTATTTTTCCATCTTGGGTATTTTAAGGGATGCCCACATTGGAAATCTGACCGATTTGACTCATGCCATAGAAAGGGGAAGACCTTTGTCTGATGGCGCATTTTCCAGGGAAATAGGTCGCCCGCAACAACAAATATTGCATGAGTTCTTTCAATGGAAAAATATTATCGATCTTCAAAATGATGGGCATCTGGAAATAAATCTGAGCAGGCAGTTTAACAGACGAAAGGAATTTGACGCTCATAGAAATTTCGGTACCCTTCCCACTTCCCTCGAAAATCCCAATATCTTATTTGAAATTACTACCTATCGGGGGGAAGTAGATCTGGAGCATAACTGGAATACAAATTTTCATGGTCATATTGGTCTCGCTGCAATGCAACAAGTGAATACGACAGATAGAGGAAGTTTGATTCCAGATTATAGTCAATGGACGGGTGGGGTTTATTATACCCTGAAATATAAAAAACCGAAGTCACTCTGGGAATTTGAAGGGGGTATTCGCTACGATATGAACAGGCTAAAACTGGATGATTTAAATCCTAAACTACAAGATTTCAAGCAAAATCAATTTCAAGGTTTTTCAGGCACATTGAGTTCCGTATTTCATCTGTCCGCTTCAGGATTTTTAGTATTTCAAACGGGATCTTCCTGGAGAACACCCCATGTTAGCGAACTTTTCAGTGAGGGAGTACACCATGGGTCAGCCAGTTTTGAAAAGGGAAATCCTTATCTGGTACCTGAACGCGCTTTTAACAATAGTATTCATTTCGAATGGAAGGAAGGTAAATTCAAGGTTCAATCCACCGCCTACTACAATTGGATTAACCAATATATTTTCCTTTCGCCTCAAAGAGAAGCGGTCTTAACCATTAGAGGCGCTTTTCCTGCATTTAATTATAGTCAAACCAATGTCAGCATCGCGGGTCTTGATGGTAATATGACTTATAGTTTAAATAATCATTGGGATTTCACCTTTCAAGCCGCAATGGTAAAAGGAAGAAATGTTACTGGAAATGATTTTTTAATCTATATGCCTACTAATAAAGTGCAACTATTCACTACCTATTACCTGAATGCAAAGGAAAATGCCACGCATTCTTTTATAAGAACGCAACTGACCCATGTAGCAAAACAGGGGCGAGTGCCTGACGATTTTGATTATGCCCTACCACCAGAAGGTTACTTTAGGCTTGATATAGAGTTTCTTACACATATTGAAAATAAAATTTTCTCTGATATTGAATTGGGGATTGCTTTAAATAATGCCACTAATACACGATATAGGGAATACCTGAACCGATTTCGATATTTTATCCAGGAACCTGGGCGAAATCTGGTAGTAAGGTTGAGAATACCCTTTTAAATTGTTTAAATTTTGATAATTAACCCATTAATACTTTTAAAATGAAAAATCAGTTTTTTTCTATCAATTTAATCTTTTCTTTGTTATTCCTTTTCTCCTTTTCGTGTGAAAAAGATACAGAAGGTTATCCGGAAGATGAATTGGAATTAATAACCACTGTCAGCATCACTTTTACACCGGCATCTGGTGCTGCCAAATCATTCAAATGGGCAGATAAAGACGGTGCAGGAGGAATAGCTCCAGTTATTGAAAGCATTGTATTGGCTGCGAATACAAGCTACACCATTTCTACTTCATTTTTAGATGAATCAAAATCACCAGCTTATAATGTTACAGAAGAAATTCTGGAAGATGGTTATGAGCATTTAGTTTGTTACACTTCTTCTGGGAGTGCTCCTGCCGTTCAAATTACAGATATGGACAAAAAGAAGGATCCACTGGGTCTTGCTGGTACAGCAAAAACTACAACAGCTGGGAATGGTAGCCTTAAAATTATTCTGAAGCATATTCCTGATAAAAAGTCAACCACGCCTTGTTCCACTGGGGAAACAGATATTGAGGTAACTTTTCCTGTGACGATTAATTAACGCTGCCTTTCGTACAAAATTAAATGGCCAGGAAATTCATTTTTTTTCTGGCCATTTTCTTCATTGTAACTTACTATATTTGCATAAAATTATAGATTATGCGCTTCAAAGTTACCGGTTTTACTCGATTTATACTTATAATGATTGTTTTAGTTCCTTTGGCCTTCGTGATTGCCTCCTACTATAATGGCAAAGATGGGATGGAGGAATTAAAAAAATTAGTTTCAGGACAAACGTCTCTCCTTTCGCCGACCAAAGTAGATACGCTGGTCGAAGAGGCCGTAGTTCTCCCTTTGGAGACAGTTGATAAGAACACATATAGGAAATTACTGTTGGATAATGAGTCATTAAAGGATTCCTTGGTGGACAAGGAATTGAAAATTAGAGAATTGGAAAGAAATTTAAAATTGTGTAAAGGCAAATGATAATGTCTTTTCAGTATCAGAATCTCATTATCATATCAAATCATCTTTAACCCGTTGGTTTACGCCAAATAAATCTATCGCAGGGATTCCCTCTGAATCATTAGTATCTACATATTCCCCATAATACCATACTGCATCGGCTTTGGGTTTTATTTTTACTTCGTTCAATTTCAAAATATCATTGTAACCATCTTCATATCCACGTACAACCATTTTGGTATGTGGAGGAAGGGTTTGTAGAAGTTGTATGAGTTCTTGTGCGGTCATTAGGCGTTTTTTTTAATGTAAAAAAGGCAAGTGCTCTTGATGGCTCTGCTTTTATTTTCCTTGTTCATATTTGTTAATAAGGTCAGTATTGAGCGCTTCGGATTCTCCGTTAAGTTCTTCTACCAGTTTGAATACCATTGTTTGCGGATTGTAATTGTCAATGTCGGTAAGTTTTAAAGGAACTGAGTAATCTTTGGGCAAAAAGTCAAGCATGGGCAAGATATAGTTTGTAGCTTCGCTAAAAGTTATATTTTGTTCTTTGTTTTCCAAATCATTCAAGTTGTCTAAGTCTATAAACTTTGATTGCTTGCGATATTGGTCAGTTATGGTGTTTTGGGCAATTTGAAAAAGCCAACTTCTGATATTTCTTACGCCTGATTTTGATATGCAGAAATTATAAACTTTCATTAAGACGTCTTGCAAAATATCGTTTGTAAAGTCTTGGTCTTTCACTCTTTTTAAAATGAAGCTTCTCAACTCGTTTTTATGCTCTTGCCAAAGTGCAGGTACATCGCAATTAGTCTTTATTTCTTTTTGCATTTTCTTTGAAACGCTGAGTTGCGCCTGCGCCAGGGCTATGGCGCTTGTAAGCTGTTAGGCACTGGCTGTTTTACTTTTTATTTCCTTTTGATAGCAACTTATCTAAATAGGCTCGCTCTTCTTCAAAACTCATATTTATAATTTCGAGACTTAATTTATCTCGAATTTGACGCATAGCCTTTATAGAATCAAATGTTTTTGTGTCTTTTTTATTCTTCGTTTCCATAATTAAAAATTTCTTTTGGCGTTCTTTTTTCAATCATTTGATGACCATTTTGAAAATTAATTCCATTATAGCCTCTGATTCGATTTAAATTAACAATATGTTTAAAATTCCAACTGACTAAAACATCCGCATGACAAAGTGTTGCCATTGCAATATGTTGACAATCTGCCTTACTTGTTTTCCCAACAACTTTCGCTTCAATATACTTATCGGCTAATTCTGAAGCATCTTTTGATAATCTAACTCTTTCTATGAACTCATTTGAAAAACTATCCAAAAGTTGTCTTACAAAGTCAGGCGCACCTAATAATTCAGCCTCAAGTATATCAGAAACTATTATCGTTATTTCTCCATTTCTAACTCTATCAAAGAATGTAATAGTATCTGTAGAAAATTCCTCATCGAAATTTCCACCAAATACTGATGTATCAATATAAATGCGCTTTATCATTGCTGCTAAATTACGACTTTTCTGAGAATATACAATGGTAGGGTATTGTCTATTTACGGCTTGCGCCTAAATAGCATATACCCGAAACAATCTACCGCATATTCACTCATTTTGGTATGTATTAAATAAGGATCACTTCGTTTATTTTCAAAATAAAGATGAACTGTTTATTTCATAAATGATTAAATGGACTTTTAATCTGCCGGATTTGGATACTCTTGGTAAAAAAATGAGGGTATATTTCAGCAGTCTTATTGCTACTATTTCCTAATAATTTTATGCCACTCCTAACTGGTTCCGTTCAACTGGAGTATCATGTTTTGGCCTCCAGCTATCACGAAACGCTGGCTGTTACCTGATGGATTTGTTTTAATGTATGGCAACGGTTATTCTTTTATTACCTTTTTGGTTAATACTCTTTTTTTGTCTTTGAAAAATATAATAAAATAAATCCCTTTTTCTAAATTTAATAAGCTAAGTGAATTATTTTCAGATTTATTGACGGTTGAAACTACTTGCCCTTTTGAATTATAAATTATAATTTCATCTGATATAATATTTTTATTCCAATAAAGTATGGACGATGTTGGGTTTGGGAAAATTAATGTTTCAACGTTTTCAGAATTATCTTCAATAGAAGATATGGCACCCATTCGTGTAATATCTACTTCAATACCATGAAAGATATCATCAATGTAATCTGTATTTACCAACATAAAATCAGAACCTAAAACACCATTTTGCTTAATTATTGGATTGTGTACTGTTACATTAGTTGTTTTCCACTGATTGTCACCAATACCAGTGATATTTAAGGCAGTCTGCAAGCCAGATAAATTATAATATTTTAGTGCCCAGGTCGAATTTGGATTTTTATCGAGCCAAGTAATTTTAAATGTTAAACTGTCTGGATCAGAAAGGGTAAACACATCGGGATGGAATTTAAAATACATTGTGTTTTTTCCACTACTTTTTTCAAAAGAACGTGCAAAACGGTCGTACTTTGATGAACTTGTATTAATAACGCCTCTTACTCTGAAAAGACCAATTGATGTTACATCTGGATTTATTTGAGTTATCCATCTTTCATAATTCCCTTCTTGAATATTCCAACCGGCATCATTAATACCTTTTTGCTGATCCCGTTGATAAACTTGTCCTTGAGTAGCTGAATTCACATCATCCATTTGTGCACCACGGCTTGCATAAGCATTGCAAATTGCAGTATATCGAGACTGATTTTGCTTAATGGCTTGACCGAAAATATTTTCCGGAAATTTAACAGTGTTTTGAGAATTTAATCCTTCATGAAAAATGGAATATGCTGCATCTGCTGAATTAGGATATACTTGTTTGGAATATTTATTAAACATCTTAAAAATGTCGTGTAATTCTGGTTTTGATTTAGCTTCTTGCAACGCACTTTGGGTAACGAGCCAAACCGAAAGACCAGTATTAAGACCACTTAATACACCCCAATAAAAGCCTAAAGGAATATTAATTTGGTACAATGGTTTAGTCCATGTTTGATCCATTTCAGCAGCAGAAAATAAATGTAATCCTTGAGGATTAACGAGATATGGAGTCCAGGTATCTTTGAAATCCAACTCGTCAGAGAGATGATGCCCCCTTGCAAAAGCTCCACCTTTTGTTCCAAATCCATAGGTAACATTGCTTGACACCCATTGCCATTCTGAGGGTTGGTCTATTGGGTCGATATTATTAAATAGAAGCCCAATTTGGGTCTTACTATTACCCGTGTTAAATGTTAGTCTAAATTTTTCAAATACTTCTAAACGGAAAGTACTCCATTGATTTTCAGAAATAATATAAGAGGAATTAAGTGGTTTTCCCTTATAGGCAACTTCATCACCTGTGCATCCAGTTTTTACTTGAATATATGCAATATGATTAAATAAATTTGCCGGTAGTGATCGTAAGAAATTACCGAAACTTTCTATCATATTGAAATAATACCTTTTAAAATCGTCATCCAAATAATAAGGATATTGTAACCAATTTGGATGTTGTGTATCATTGGTAAGCACACTAGGGACACCATTAGTGTAAATCCAGGCTGGGGCTTCGGGACCAACTCCTACGCTTATGTTAACCATTTGATTGTTCTTGTATGCTACTTGTAATATAGTTTGAATTTCAGACCAATTGTATTGATTTGAGTTATTTGGTTGCACATCTTCCCAGTTTACATCGGCACTTTTGCCTTTTAAATAGTTGTAATCACGATTAACTGAAATGTCATAGGCATTCGATCTATCCCATACACCATAGGAATTAACTGGTAAAATGGTCGTTTGAGCATTTACAGAAAGTGTCCAGATTGAAAATGCAATTATATTTAATAAATAGTTTTTTACTTGTTTTTTCATTTAGATTTAATTTTTTGTCAAACTATTTCAAAAATTGTTAGCTCTTAAACTTGCAGGTAATGTTTCGCAGATTGCAGAAGTGGCGCGCTTTTCACCACAAAAGTTAATTATTAGAACTGAATTTTCAGTTACCACAAAACTGTCAAGCAGAGACGAAACACCGCCTATTACCAATGTGCTGTTATGTGCCTTAATTATTTTCCAACGCTGATGTTCAGGTTAGGTAGTTCTACTTGAAGTTTTATTTTTGCATTTAAAGCTGTAAAAACTTTTATCAAAGTGTCCATTGTAACATTACTTGCATTGTTTTCAAGTCTTGAAATTTGAGCTTTTTGAACACCAATTAGTTTTCCAAGTTCTTCCTGTGTCAAATGTCTTTCTTGTCGTGTTTGCTTAATGGCTTTACCAATTAAGTCCATTTGAAGTTCATATTCAAATATGTCACGTTCGGGTGTCCCAATTTTACCAATTAGTTTATCTTGTACTTGGTCTAAAGTATATGCTTTCATTTTTTCTTATTTTTTACTTGTTTTTCTGCTAAATATTTTGTCCTTATGTTAACTGCTTTTTGTATTTCCTTATCTGGAACTTTACTTCTTTTTTTGACAAATCCGTGTGTTGAAACAACCAAAGTGTTAATTGTTGAAGTCTTGTCCCAAAAAGCAAGCAGTCGATATTGTAAACCCTGATACAGCGTTCTAAATTCCCAAATGTCGTCCGAGAGTTTTTTGAAAAGTTCAGGGTCAAGTTCTACTTGAGATTTACGAATGTTATAAAGTATTTTTTCGTATTATTTTCTCTCTAAGCCGCTCAAAAATTCAAATGCCTCGTCTAAAAATAGGATTTCAAAATATTTGTCCATTCGTTACAATTATCAAATACGTCAAAAATACTAAAAGTTTCGTTAAAAAGAAACTATAATTTATCGTCTGTCAGTTTATTGGGTGGTGTCGTAAAATGGCCCCTAACCAATAGATTTCCGAAACAAAACTTTCGGCAATCTACCCAAATTTTGGGGTATTTGCGAAGATTTATCTCGCTTTATGCTTCCCTTTTTCCAAAAAGAAAAAGAGGTTTTCCAAAAGGGAAACCTCTTTATT